>Ga0302119_10000034_pt1 | contig 44406 bp, 29 predicted proteins | sample AG5_Tmax_MG_FD_203114 | JGI IMG/M metagenome (GOLD analysis project Ga0302119, IMG submission 203114) | Marine microbial communities from Western Arctic Ocean, Canada - AG5_Tmax | ecosystem: Environmental > Aquatic > Marine > Oceanic | place: Canada: Western Arctic Ocean | collected 2017-10-01 | reverse complement strand
CCTGGCGTCGATTTCAGGATCGACCTGAAGGGGGCGAAGAAGTTCACCCTGATGGTCGACCTGGGTCCGGGACATCACATCCTCGACCGCGCCAACTGGGCGATGATCCGGATCATCCGCGACTAGCCAAGCGCCTGCAGGACCGTGCGGCTCGTACCGTGCGAGACGGCCACGAAAGAGGGTCAGTCTCCGGGATTATCGGGATTCAACTTGTTATCCACCTTCATGTCGGTGTAGGTCCCGCCAGTCTCCTCAGCCAGCCTTTTCAACCAACTGTTGGCCTGGGCCAGATCCCCCATCTGTTGCCCCCCCTGGGTGAAGGGGTGAAAACCAAAACAATGGATCTTGATCTTGCGGAACCGGTTCAACTCGAAAACCTTGTCGAGAATCGGACTGGTCGGGTCCTTCACCTTGCCATCCTTCGATGGAAGTCCATCGGAGAGGAAGAATATCGTGTTGGTTCGTGGATCCTGCATGAACGCCTCGACCAGTGCATCCAGGGTGTTGGTATTGCCGTTGTGCTTGATTCCATCGACCCACTTCAACGCCGACTTCTTGTTGCCGGTGCTGGCGGGAGTCGCCTTCTTCTTGAACTTGCTGACGGTCGTGTCAAAGCGAACGCAATTGAAGGCGGCATCCTTGGACATCTTCTTCAGTACCTTGCGCAATTCTCGCTTGGCCATCTCCATCCGGGACCAGAACTTGGCGAGGCGAATCTGTTCCTGGGTCATCTGGCCACCACCGGAGGAACCTCCTCCATCGGAGCCATCGCCTCGACCGAGGCCAGGAATATCATCCTTGTGGACATACCGCATCGAACCGGAGGTATCGATGACGAAGACGATGTTCTTTGATTCGACAGGAACGCCCCAGAATTCGGGATCATTTCCACGGCGCTTGCGCTTGACTCCGGTCTTTCCGTCGTGGGTCTCCTCCATCGGGTCAAAGGTGTCCTGGCGCGGCTCCCACCACGAGTGCCACTCCTCGATCAGATCGAAGTCCTGTCCGGTCAACTCCCACAGTGAATCTCGCACCTGGTGGTACAGCACATCCTTGCGTTTCTTGACCAGTTTCTCGAGCAGCAAGATCATCGGTTCGACGCCGATGGCGCTCTGGCTCTTGCGAAAACCTTCCACCGCAGCCCCCTGGACAAAGGGCGACTTGTCTTCGAGGAAGGAGCACAGCAGTTTCAAGGCGTCGTCATTGTCGATCCCCCGCAGCCGCTGCAATTGCTTCTTCAGTGCCTCTTGCTGCTGCTTCAGCCGGTCAGGGATTCCTGGATCGGCACCGGGAGGCAATCCGTCATTCTCGATATCCTGGATCCTCTTGCCCAGTTTCATGATGTCGTCATTGATCTTCCCGCGCTTGTTGGTGGGGAAGGAGAGGATGTCGGTCAGGTAGACGCGCTCGCGGAAATCACTTTTGCTGCGCAGTTTAGTGTAGCGTTCGGAGATGAAATCGACGCAACCATCCATGCGTGAGAGTTCCTCACAGATGGTGCTGTAGACCGTTGGATTCCGTCCATCCTTGAAGCCCAGATCGTACAGGGTCTCGACCGAATCCTCGGTACCGTACGCAGCGATCTGCCGGACGATATCGATGGCGTTATCGGTGTTCTCACCCTGGATCGCCTTGCGAAAGCTCTTGGCCAGTTTCTTGATCTCTTTGGAATCGGGAGCGCTCGACGCATCCAGCGCGGCGAAGGAAAAGATGCCGCACACCATGGTGATCCACAGAAGAGCCGATGAACCTCTGGATGGACGATTTTGGTAGATCATGATTCCTCCATGGCACCCTTGGCGGGTGCTCTCTTAACGAATGAGACTCGCGATCAGGACTGGATCGGAGTACGGGCCCAGGAAGCCACCTTCCAGGCACTCTCAAGATATCACGCCTCCTTCTTCAGTTCCATCGTCTAGGATCTGGATGAATATGGGCTTATGGGTGATGAATTGATTCGATTTGCTTATCTTGGTAACACACCCTCGAGCACTGGAGGAACAGATGTCTCAACACCATGACGACACCGATCGTCAGTACCATATCGGTCTCTCCCGAGGAGATGTAGCCAACAAGATCCTTCTTGCTGGCGATCCAGAGCGAGTACGGCGCAGCGCAGGTCGACTCGATCGCATCGAAGGCGAATGGAGTTGTCGTGAGTACCTGACCATCACCGGAGAATGGCGTGGTGAACGGGTGACCCTGATGGCGACCGGCATCGGCGCCAGCAACATCGAGATCGCCATGGTGGAACTGGCCGCCATCGTCGAGGACCCGGTACTGATCCGAGCAGGCTCCTGTGGCGGTCTCGACCCGAAGATTCAGCTGGGCGATCTGGTGGTCAGCTGGGGGGCGGTACGGATGGAGAATACCTCCACCACTTTCGTTCCCGAGGGCTACCCCAGCGTCTCTCATCCGGATGTGATCCAGGCATTACTGCAGCAGGCGCGCAAGAAGGACTACCCGGTGCACCTCGGAATCACCGCCACCGCACCCGGTTTCTACGGCGCACAGGGGCGAGAAGTGAATGGATTTTCGCCACGCCACCCCGAGGTGATCGAGGAGTTGGCCCGCATCGGTGTCGCCAACATGGAGATGGAGGCATCGGCCCTCTTCACCCTCGCCTCGGTGAAGGGATGGAGAGCGGGGTGCGTATGCACCGTATTCGGCCGTCGACAACACGATGAATTTGTCCCGGTAGCGGAAAAACCGGCACTGGAAGATCGCTGTGTCGAGGTCGCACTGGATGCACTACTGAGCATCGACTGAGACGAGGAATTACTCCGGTTTGACCTGCTGCGGATCGGGGTCCAGCGTAGAGATGGCCGCATCTACGATCCTCAACAATCGTCCGCGGGAGCGGCGCCCCGTTTCCATCACCTCTTCATGGCTCAGTGGCTGCCCCGACATCCCCGCGGCCAGGTTGGTCACCAGCGAAAATCCCTGCACACGGAGGCGACAATCCACCGCCACCATCGCCTCCTGGATCGTCGACATGCCGACCAGGTCTGCCCCGAGCTTGCGTAGCATCCGCACCTCCGCAGGGGTCTCGTAGGTGGGTCCAGTCAGACCTGCGTAATTTCCCCGGGGAAAGCCACCGGTCGCTCCAGCATTGGAATCTTTGCGGTACCGCAGTTCGGTTCGATCGATCCAGTCCTGATCGAAGAGACCGGTCTGCTGGCCGATCATCGAGGAGGCTTCGATTCCGACCCTCGGAGTCACCCCCTGCAGATTGATATGATCCTCGATGGAGACCACTTCTCCGGGACTCCAGCCCTCACGGACCCCACCGGCGGCATTGGTCAGGATCAATCCTCTGGCACCGAGAGCTGCGAGTACGCGAATTCCCCGCACCACCTCTTCCACATCGTATCCCTCATACAGATGAACCCGGCCACCGAGCAGAAGTATCGTGGATCCTCCGACCTCGCCGAGGATCCACTCACCCCCATGCCCGGCCACCGAAGGAGATGGCATCCCGGGAATGTCGCGGACGGTGATGCGGCAATATTCGGTCCACCCATCGGCGGGAAACTGAATACCAGAACCGAGCACAACACCCACATCGGGGATCACCTCGGACAGGTCCTGCTGGACATCGCGCGCCAGTTCACGCCACTGATCGCGAATCCATCGACTAGCCGCCTCGACATCGAATCGTTCCGTCACGGCATGACGATTCCGGCAACGCAACCGGTCATCAGCGCCGCTACGGTGCCACCCACCAGAGCTCGCAATCCCAAAGAGGAGAGTCGCGGTCGCAAGGAAGGCTCGAGCGAAGAGATCCCACCGATCTGGATCGCCACGCTGGCAAAGTTAGCGAAGCCACAGAGCGCATATGTAGTGATGGCCCGTGAGCGCTCGCTGAGGGTGTCGACCCCGGAGAGTTCGATAAAGGCCACGAACTCGTTGAGCACCGTCTTCATTCCAATCAGCGAGGCGACCGCTGGCACATCTTTGAAGTCGACCCCCAGCAACCAGGCAAAGGGAAAAAAGATCCAGCCGAAGACGTCTTGCAGGTTGAAGTAGGGTGAATCTGCCAGCACGGCGTCATCTCCTCCCTGCTGCCACAGATCTGCCAAGGAGAGTGCCCAGTAAGCGATGTGCTGGGTCAACCAGGCGAGCGACGCATTGGCCAGCGCCACGATGGCGACGAACGCGATCAACATCGCAATGACATTGAGTGCCAGGATCAAGCCTTCACTGGTTCCTCGACACGCAGCATCGAGAAGATTGGAGTCGGTGCGGTTGATTTCCAACTTGGCCGCAGTGGGGTTACCTAGATCTTTCTTCTCGGGGACCATCAACTTGGCCGCCACCAAGGCGGCAGGAGCCGACATGAAACTGGCCGCCAGCAGGTGACCCGCGTCGATTCCAAGACTGACATAGGCGGCAAATACGCTCCCCGCCACGGTCGCCATGCCTCCAGTCATCAGTGCCATCACCTCGGAGTTGGTCATAGTTTTGAGATAGGGGCGAATCACCAGTGGCGCCTCCGTCTGCCCGGCGAAGATGTTGGCCGCGGCGGCGAGAGATTCTGGACCGCTGGTCTTCATCGTCATTTGCATCAAACGAGCGATCATCCACACGACCACCTGCAGCAATCCGATGTGATAAAAGATCGCCATCAATGCCGAGACGAAGATGATGGTCCCGAGTAAGACGATCCACAGCTGGAATCCAACACCGGTCGCCGCCGACAAGGTGCCGAAGACCATGCCGGTCCCGACCTGGGAGAAATCGAGGATCCCCTGGAAGATCTCCTTGGCTCCGGAAGTGAAGGAAGTGCCCCAATCGGTTCGCAGGATCACCAATGCCAGCAGCAGCTGCAATCCGACCCCCCAGTACACCGTGCGCCAGCGAACTTCCTTGCGACGGGTGGAAATCGCCCAACAGAGTGCGACCAGAACCAGCAGGCCCAGCAGGCTGCGGGCACGATCGAGCCAGTGGGCCCCCCCTCCTCCATCGTCCGATGAAGAAAAGTAAACACCCTCATCGATGGAGGCATAGATCCGATCGGCGGAGTCCGCTTGCTCCAGCGCCCGCTTGGTCGCTTCCAGCACCGACAATCCACCATCCTCCTGGGGAGCGGCCGCCAGCAGATCCCAACCATCCCCGCCGCTGGCAAGGTAGTCGTTGGTGGCGATGCGGAATTTCTGTTCATCCGCAATGAGGGCACCTTGAAGAAGGATCTGGTCCACCTCGACCGGGCCGCCGTCCGCCTCCGCCACCTGCACCCGAACTCCGTGGAAGTCGACTCCTCTTCCCTCGGTGGTGAGCGACTTGACCACCAGTTGCTTCAATTGCTTGCCGGTCAAGGTCACCACCGTCACGCGATTCCCAAAGGGCGAGATCTCGAAAAGATCGCGGTACAGCACTTCTCCAGAAGGCAAGTCATCACGGATTCCTCCATGATTGTGGAAGGCTGCGGAGACACCGGTGGCTTCCGCCATCGCATCGCAGATCCAGCGACCCAGTGGAGAGGAGATGGCTCCGCTCTCCTTGTGCCCTCCCCTGTGTAATACCTCCGGAGATTCACCCACCTTGCGATTCATCTTCACGCCGACCTTGGCATTCACCGCAGCGAGCAGCGATTCCAGCTTCGGATCGGTCGCAGCGGAGATGGCTTCGACAGCCAGCACCGACGCAGAAACCGTGACGGACTGGCCCTTACGTGCGAAATCGACACGCCCGAGATGGCGAGTCTTGGCTCCCACTTGGGCCACCACCGTGCCATGCACCGGTTCGATCCATGGAGGATCGACCAGAGTATGGGAGTGCCCGCCGACGATGAGATCGATGCCCTCGACTTCACCGGCGAGCGGTCGTTCCAATTTCACTCCGCTATGAGAGAGCACCACCAGCAGATCCGCACCTTGTTGCCGGAGACGATCTCTCGCTTCCATCACAGCGCTGGCCAGCGGCGTCACCTGTAATTTCTTGCCCACCGCAGGAGAAATGATGTTGGGCGCATCCGGTGTCAAGATTCCAATTAGCCCGACCCGAAAGCCACCGCGCTCGATGATATGGTCGCGCAGTACCACCTGCTGAAGGCGGCCCGAGGACTCGGTCACATTCGATGCGATGACCGGAATGCTGGTGGCCTCGATCAAGTGCAGGAGATTCTCGATGCCGTAATCGAAATCGTGATTGCCCAGAGTGGTCGCATCGAACTGGAGACACTCCATCGCCCGGATCACCTGAAGGCCTCCATCGCTGGCGCCTTCTGGAGTTCCCTGGAACCAGTCGCCAGCATCGAGCAGCAGTACATTCTCGCGACCCACCTCATCGCGTACCGACGAGACCAGTTGGCTCAGCCCTGCCATTCCACCACTGGAACCCTCGTCACTCTTGCGAGGGAGCAATTGTCCATGCATGTCGTTGACGTGCAGTACCACAAGATGATCATCGGCCTGAACGAAAACCCCGCACCAGAGACTGATCAGCACCAGCCAGCCTTGAATTGATCGCAAGATCATGCCACCTCTATTTCCACCTGGAGAATTGCTGGAGAGGATAGCGGAACAATCCTCGTCTGGACAGCGGGAGCCCTTGCAACCGCACCCCCATTTCCTTCATGATCTGAGCAAAGGAGAGTCAACATGCATCCAGCGGAACTTCCCGAGCGTATCTTCAGAACCTACGACATCCGCGGCATCGTTGGAGAAGACCTGACCGAGGAGATTGTCGAACAGATCGGACTCGGACTGGGCCAGTTACTCTCCTCCGAGGGGAGCCGCTCTGTCGCCGTCGGTCACGATATCCGCGATTCCAGTGCGCCCTTTGCCGCCCGAGTCCGAGATGGCCTGCTGAAATCAGGGCTCGATGTCATCGAGGTGGGAGAGGTTCCGACTCCCTTGCTCTACTGGGCGGTCCAACACCTGGGTGCAGATGGCGGAGTGATGATCACCGGCAGCCACAATCCGGTCGAGTACAACGGACTGAAGATCACCCGCGGTGTGATGCCCATCTGGGGAGATGAACTGCAGACACTTCGCAACATCGCCAACGGTGCTCGTGCGGTCGAGACTCCAGGCCAGGCGACTTCCGCCGAGGTGATCCAGCCCTACATCGCCAACCGAACCCAGCGCTTCCAGTTCCCAGCAGGATTCAAGGTCGCCATCGATTGTGGCAATGGCACCGCAGGACCGGTCGCCATTCCACTCTTTGAAGCGCTCGGTATCGAGGTGGATGCCCTCTACCCCGAGCCGGACGGTACCTTTCCCAACCACCTTCCCGACCCTGAAGTACCGCGCTACATGAAGGCTCTCTGTGACATGGTTGCGGCCGGTGATTACCAGTGTGGATTCGGCTTCGATGGCGACTCCGATCGAGTCGGAGTGATCGATGAAAAGGGCCGGAAAAGATCCGCCGACCATCTGCTGGTCGCCTTCGCCCGACACCTGCTCGATCAGGTCCCCGGTGGCAAGATCATCTACGATGTCAAATGCTCCGACTACTTGCCCGATTTGATCGAAAAAGCCGGTGGAGTACCGATTCTCAGCAAGACGGGTCACTCCATCATCAAGGAAAAGATGAAGGAGACGGGAGCGATTCTCGCTGGCGAACTGTCGGGGCACATCTGCGTGAAACATGGCGGAGATGGCTTCGACGATGCCTTCTTTGCCGCTTTACTGACACTCGAAATCATCGCTTCCCAGGGCGGCCACTGTTCCGACCTGTTCGACGGCATCCCCGAGATGGATGCGACCCCGGAGGTCAAGATTCCGGTCTCGGAAGCACACAAGTTCCAGGTGGTCTCTGCGCTGGTTCAGCAATTCCGGGACGATTCTTGCGGCGGTACCCTGATCGATCTCGATGGAGTCCGTCTCTCCTTCGATGATGGGTGGATGTTGATCCGTGCTTCCAATACGACGGCCAACTTGACGGTGCGAGTCGAAGGAGTCGACAACGCAGCACTGCAACGAATCGGGTCGATCGTCCACCAGGCGCTCGAGTCACACCCGGTCGATCTCGACCAGTTGACCCAGGCACTCGAATCCTGACCACTGCCCAAGGAACCGCTGGCCCCGCTCCAGTTCAGCGTTGACCCGAGGATTTTTGCTTTCGAGCCACTCGCCACTTCTGGAAGCACTCCCGCTGATCGAAGAAGAGCCAATCCCCCTGCCGGGTTCGCGCCCGGGCAGCGGATGCTTCACGTTCGACTTGCTGACCACAGATCGGGCAATGGACGAAAGCGCTCTCCTCCAGTTTCTGACATCCATCGGGAACATCGAACAAGGAAGCAGGCACCGATCGTCGATCCCACTGGGTGACTTTGAAGGTGAGGGGATGCGACAAGGTCGCAGTCACCACATGAATGACACCCTCCAGCGGTAGCCCCTCGATCTTCTCCAGTGCACGCTGGACCTCGACTCCGAAAGCACCACTGGCGCGATGAAACTTGGCCAGCGGAAAGGGCATCTCGAGGTCGGCGACCAGCAAGTCAGTGATCAATCGATCATTTTCGTAGATCCGAACCGACCGAACCGGAAGGCCCAATCGCTGCTCGGTGGTATCAGACTGCTCGACGCGAATCTCCCGGATCAGCTCGCCACTCTCCGACAGTCGCAGGTGGCTCGCCTTCAATAGCTGCTCCCGTTCTGCCGTGGGAAGATCGCGACTACGCTGCTCCAGCTGTTTCTCCTGGATCCATCGGTCCTTCTGGATCCGCCCGAGATCCGAGCTTTCACGATAGACGGAACGGTCAGCGGAGATTTCTCTCAACAGCGGCTGATCTCCATCGAGACGCAAGATGTTGAGCAGGCCACGCTGCCGGTCTTCCAGCAGTACACGATCGGAAGCCAACACCATCTGCTGCATCTCGGTTTCCTGGTCGGGACGACCGGGTCGTCCGGAGATTTCCTGCAAGATGATCATCGCCTCGAGGCGAGACGAGGTGCTCACCGATTCCTGAGGAACGGGATCAGTTGGCCCAGGATCCTGCGACAAGATCGACATCAGTAGCGAAAGGGCGAACAGTTTCATGTGCCATTCTCCTCGGCCAGTGTTTTCCAGGACAGCGCCTCAAACGCATCGCTGTCACGTGACAAATCGACACCGTGACCTGATCTCTGTTCATCCAGGGTAACGGATCCTCCATCGAATTCGATCCCACCGACAAAAGGATGCTCCCGAATAAACAGCGGTGTGTCGAGATCGATCCAGCGTACCCCGCCGAGCCCCCGGGCCAGGTGCGCTGAGAAGGACATCGAGAGCAGTGACTCGACCATCCCGCCAATCATCAGGGAGATCCCTGCGGCGGTGGCGATCTGGTGGATTCGAATCGCTTCCAGCACGCCACACTTCTGGGTCTTGATATTGATGACATTGGCCAGCCGCTGCTGAACGATTCGCATCGCATCGGCAGCGCTCTTGCATGATTCATCGGCGCAGATCGCCACTTGACCGAGGGCAGTCAGTCGAGCCATTCCCGCCTCGTCCTCCTGTGGCACCGGCTGCTCCAGCATCAGGATCGGAATTCGATCGGCGAGAGCCTTCTCGATCAGTTGCTGCGCCTCGGCCGCCTCGTAGCCACCATTGGCATCGAGTACCAGTCCACAGTCGGGTGCCGCGCCAGAAATCATCTCGAGCCGCTGCAGATCGTGATCCAGACCGTCGCGCCCCACCTTGATCTTGAGTGTCTTGAATCCAGCGGCACTCGCTTCCCTGGCAGATCGAGAAGCGTGGTCGAGATCTCCAGCGACGATGGTCAGATCGGTGACGAGAGAAGCGTTGGCCGAGCCAACAAAGCGATGGATCGGACACTGCTGCTGACGAGTGAATCCATCTAGCGCCGCCATCTCGATGGCACAAAGGGCGCTGGAGGAACCTGGAGCCGCCTCGATGGTGCTCTGCTGAATTCGATGAGAAAAGAGCGGGTCCAGTCCGACCAGAGCCGGTGCGGCTCTCGCCAGTGCCTCCAGAGCTGCCGTCCGGGTCTGGCCATCGTAGGCGGGGAAGGGCGCCGCCTCGCCGAGCCCCACGGTCCCATCCGACAGTTCCATTCGCACCAGAGTCAGATCGACCCGACTCGATTCGCCACCAGCGATGGCGAATGGCTCCTTCAGTTCAAGATCGAGGGGAGCAGCCTCGATCTTGACGATGCGCCTGTTCATTGCGATACCCAGGCCCCGTTCACCAGCAATGGCACCTCGTCGCCGGAAGTGGTGACAGCGGTCACATTCACTTCTTCGTTACTGATCATCATGTCGGTATGAGCGGTCGAAGAGTTCCAACCGATCGCCTCCAACTGCTCGGGAGTCATCTCTACTCCTCCTTCGAGACAGGTCTTGTAGGCATTACCTACCGCAACATGACAGGCAGCATTCTCATCGAGCAGGATTTCGCGGAAAACATGGCCGCTCTGAAATACCGGTGAATCGATGCCCACCAGAGCCACCTCACCCAGACGCCTCGCCCCGGGATCGCTGTCGATGTAGGAACGGAAGGTCTCGCCCCCATTCTTTGCGCTGAAGTCACTCAGAACTCCATCTTTGAACTCGATGGTGAGCTCCTCCACCAGGGTTCCGTTGACCAGGAACGGTCTCGTCACCTGTGCCGTGCCCTCGGTCATGCGGTAATCGGGAGTGGTGAAGACTTCTTCAGTGGGAAGATTGGGAATGAATTCCTGACCCCTTTGACTGATGGCACCCCCGCCTTCGAAGCGAGCGGCGTGCGAAAGCCCAACGGTCAGATCGGTTCCCGGCCCGTTGAACCGCAACCGTTCAATATTCAGTTCATTGAGTGCTTTTCCACGACTCTTGAGCTGTCGATTGTGCTCTTCCCACGCGCCAAGGCAGTCTTCCCGATCGGCCCGTACGATGGTCAGGAGTTGTTTCCAGAGTTCGTCCCTGGCGGCAACTCCATCGAGATGATCGAAGATCGATTCCGCCCAGCCGATAGTCGCCGCAGAGGCGACACACCATTGCACTGCAGATCTTCCAATTCCATCATCGAAAAAGCGTGTTGCGGCCTTGTGCCCGGCGATACGACAGCGATTGGTTCGATCCGCATCCAGACCCGAAAGAGCTTCGGGATCGGCAGTACCGACCAGGCGCAACATCGCTCCCTGCTCTTCCACCGCCTCATCAAAGCGGACCGGTAAACTACGGGGAATATGATCGAGGAATTCTTCCTGCTGCGAATGCAAGATGCGCGAGCGTTGGATCCGATCGTCTCCCAGGTCGACATGAACAAATCGTGCCCCCGCCTGGTAAGCCGCCTCCACCACCTTGATGGCAAAATCTCTCGATTCCGCGTCCGCACCCAGGTAGAGCGTTTGTCCCGGCTGGATGTTGCAGCCTTTTCGGATGATCAACTCGGCGTAACGTTCCAGGGCCACTTCATGGTTCATTCGGAGACCTCCGCTTTCAGGATTCAGAAAAGGTAACCGATGGTCTCCCCCTGCGGGAGGCTCCAGAAGACAACGGACCAGGATGTGAAGCGGCCGTGCAGCAGTTGGCTGCACGGCCGCAGATTTCTGGTCGGGGTGAGAGGATTTGAACCTCCGGCCTCCACGTCCCGAACGTGGCGCTCTACCAAACTGAGCCACACCCCGATTTGTTCAACACGAATCGTCTCGCAACATCGGTGCCCTCGGCGGCCGATGTCGGACTGGTCTGGAAGGATACAGGGTGGTCACGAAAGGGTCAATCTGACCGTGAACTATGGCGAGGCGGAGAAAACCGCTCCCACACGCAGTCCCCCGGACCTCGTCAATCGTCGAGCAGAGCCGGTCGAGAAGAGCGTCTTGAGATCAGGGATTACAGCCAAAGCCATTGGCCTGGTCCGAGTCGAGACCCGCTTCCGGGAATGGTGCCAGCGGCATCGGACCACTTCGGAAGAGATACGTGACGATGTAGATCGGATCGGCCAGGTCGATCAGACCATCACCATTGACCTCGCCCGCTTCCAGGCATGCCGGGGGGGCTCCGCCAGAAAAGAGGTAATAGGCCAGATACATCGCATCCCCGATGTCGAGTTGACTATCGCCATTGACCACGCCACGTATGAATCCGTAGGTAAAGGCTCCCGGTAAGATGGCTTCGCCCAGCGAATTGGAGACACGAACATCGACCAACCCGACGCCATTGATCGATGGCGGTAATAGACCCGTCACCGTGTTGTCGTCGACCACGACCAGATCCATCAGAGCCACGCCATCGATGGTGACCTCGGTATCGGGCGCCGCGAGGAATCCTGATCCCGTCACCTGTACATCGATTCCACCCAGGTAGTGCCCGACCGTCGGAGAGACGCCCTCGGCGGTGACCGGGATGATCGAGGTGTTACAGATGGCGCTGACCACTTCAGGGTTACTGACAGGATCGGGAAAGACCACTCCCAGCAGGGAGTACGTGTAGGACCCCGGTGCCAGATCGACATCGACATACTCGGTCACTCCCGGATCCAGCATGGCGATCAGGTCGCCATCTCGATGGATCAGTACATAGTCAAAAGGAGTGCATTCGCTCCAGCTGAGGATCGAATCGGAGACTCCACCCTGACAGACCAGGTCGAGACAGAAGTCAGGTGGCGGAAGGATCTGGATATTGGCATTGGTTTGATCCGGGGTCAGGCTGGCCCCACCCGATACGATCACCACATCGACTGGGGGAGATCCAAGGGTGCCGCAGAAAGCGACCTCTGCATCGATGGGCAAACCCCCGGCAGTGGCCACTCCGGTCAACAGGTAATCGATATCGAGCAGTCCATAACCCGTTCCCGGGTCGAGAGAGGCGCTGCCGACGAAGGAGATCACCACTCCGATCGTCAATCCTTCCGGATAGATATTCATCTCGTTGAAGTCTGGAGCGCCGCCACCATTGACGGTGGCGGTGGTGGGACCGTCCTGAGCGGCGGTCAACTCGAGGTTGTCAGAGTCGTGACACACCCCCATCGACCATCCCTGTACCTCGACACTGGAGTCGAGCATCAGATGCGATTGAATCGCCTCGCCGGTGATACCCGAGCCTCCGGTCAAGGAAACTGCGGTTTCCTGCCCACAGATCGATGTGGCCATCGCCAGACTCAGCAGTACCACGAAATAATTGATTTTCATCCCACTCACCCTCCCAAGGCCGATAGATAGATTCGGCCAATCCGCTGGAATCCGCACCCAGACGGGGTTTTCCTCATCTATCAACATTACTCAGTGGCCAGACCAAGTCAATCCTGCGGACCACGCATCGTCCTCAAGGGGTCCAGAACACAAGATAGTCCGGGTCCGGTCAACTCCAGCGGTGGAAGCCTTGCCCGGTCTTCTTGCCCAGGTGACCCTCGGCGACCAGTTGTCGAAGTAGTTCTGGAGGGCGGAATTGTTCGCCGATCTCCTTGTGCAGATATTCAGCGATGGCGAGGCGTACATCGAGTCCCACCAGATCGGTCAGCCGCAATGGACCCATCGGATGGCGGTATCCCAGTTCCATCGCCTTGTCGATCTCCTCGGCAGAAGCGACACCCGCTTCGAGCATCCGGATCGCTTCGAGCCCGATCACCAGTCCCAACCGGCTGGTTGCGAATCCAGGGGAGTCTTGCACCACGATCGGTTCCTTCCCCAGGGCCACCGCCAGTGACACTGCCGCTTCTACCGTGGACTCACTACTGGCGGCACCACGGACCACCTCGACCAGCGCCATGATCGGCACTGGATTGAAGAAGTGCATGCCGACGAAGCGCTGTGGGTGTTGCAGACCGGAAGCCAAATCGGTGACCGGCAAGGATGATGTGTTGGTGGCGAGGATGGCATCGGAGCTCACCACCTGCTCTACCTGAGCAAAGATACTCGCCTTCAGATCGAGCAGTTCCGGCACCGCTTCGATCACGAAATCACTCTCCTGACACGCTTCTTCGATGTCGGTCGAGGTGGTCAAGCAACGGCTCAATTGCTCGCGCGCCGAGGCGGGAGTCTTGCCCTTGGCAATCCCCTTCTCGACACTCGCCTCGATCCGATCGCTGGCGTGAGCCAGCGCCTCGGCGGAGACATCGCACAGTCTTGTGGAGATGCCATGAATCGAGGTGACCTGGGCGATCCCCTGCCCCATCGTTCCGGCTCCGATCACGGTGATCTGGCGTACCATCGACACCCCTTTCCATTTGAACATCTTCGACCACACCACTGGTCAACGAGAGACTGGGCCTGGAGAAGTGCGGTTGCCTCGAACCACCAGAGGTGCGACCCTCCCGACCAGAGGCAGGATACACGACAGTTCCTCGACACTGGAGCAGATCCGGACGGAGCCCCGATGACCAAAAATGACCCGGAACCCCTTTCTTCCCAGGACTCGCTGGTCACGGTGGAGCAGCAGGGGCCCGTTCGATACCTGACTCTCAGTCAGCCCCCCGCCAACTGCTATTCTCACGAGATGATGAAGCAGTTGGATCAGGCGGTGATCGCTGCGCGATTTTCCGAGGAAACACATGTCATCGTGCTGCGAGGTGCAGGAGACCGATTCTTCTGTGCAGGGGCTGACATCGGGATGCTGGAACAGGTGACACCCGAGTGGAAATACCACTTCTGTCTCCACGCCAACGAAACGCTGATACGGCTGGAACAGACTCCCAAGCTGGTCATCGCTCAGATCCAAGGCCACTGTGTCGGCGGAGGGCTCGAAGTGGCACTCGCCTGTGACCTGCGCATCGGTTGCACAGGATCGGGCAAGGTCGGGGTTCCCGAGGTCCAGTTGGGCGTCCTGCCAGGGACCGGAGGGACCCAGCGTCTGGCCCGAACCATCGGTAAATCGAAAGCGATGCAGTGGTGTATCGATGGCCGAATGGTGGAGATCGACGACGCTCTGGAAGCCGGTCTCATCGATCGGATTCTCCCGGCAGAGGATTTCCAGTCTGCGGTGCATCGGATCGCCTGCAGTTACTGCCCGCCTCAACGGGCAAGCCTGGCAGTAGGGTTGATCAAGAGGAGCATCCAGAGCGGCCTCGAGATGGGGCTCCATGAGGGGCTCGCACTGGAAAGAGAACTGCAACAGCGTCTGTTCGCCAGCGAAGACGCCGGCGAAGGGATCGCCGCCCACCAGCAAAAGCGTCCTGCAGAATTCAAGGGTCGTTAAAGAGGGAGCAAATCAGTGCCAGTCGTTGTCGAGACTCAATCACGAGGTGAACTGATGGTAAGCACCGTCACCCTCGATTCCCCCCCACTCAATGTGCTCGATCTTCAGATGTGTCGTGATCTCCATGAATCCCTACAACTGATCCGCAACGATGACATCGCCCGCGTCGTGGTCATCCGCGGAGCCCATCAGGAGTTTTGCAGCGGAACCGACATTTCTCAACACACTCCAGATCAGATGCCAGCGCTGCTCCCGGCCTTTCATGATTGCCTACGGCGGATCTACCAACTCGATGCGATCGTCATCGCGGCCATCGAAGGGCGCTGTCTCGGTGGTGGCCTGGAACTGGCTCTTGCCTGCGATCGGATCCTGGCGGAGCGATCGAGCCTGCTCGGATTCCCGGAAATCCATCTGGGCTGCTATCCCCCCGCAGGAATCGTGCAACTGCTGGAACGGCGTTGTTACGGCGGAGCGGTGCGGATGGTCCTCTCGGGTCAGGCGGCCACGGCAGATTCGATGGCCCGGTCGCAGATCGTCGATGAGATCGCCGATGATGGCACTCTCGACCGCGCCATCGAGGCAGAGATCGATGGCTACACCAGCATCAGCCCAGCGATCTTGGCCATCACGATTCGTCAACTGCACCGAGTCGGGCGAAAGCGTCTCTCCACCGAATTGCTCGAGATCGAACGGGACTACCTGTCGGAGGTGCTGCATCATCCCGACTCGAGCGAGGGAGTTGAGGCGTTTCTCGCCAAACGGAAACCTCGTTGGGCCGATCGTCCCGGCCTGGTCGGCCGCAACGATGTGGCGCTCTAGAAAGAACCAACATGACGATGCACTGCGCACAGGTCAGAGAACATGGAGATCTCGATCACCTGTTGCTCGAACAGGTCCCGATCGAGCAGCCCTCGATCGGCGAGGTCCGAGTACGCCTGCGCGCATCGGCACTCAATCATCTCGACCTGTGGGTCCGTAAGGGAGTCGCTGGACATCAGTTCCCACTGCCGCTGATTCCCGGTTGCGATGGCGCTGGAGTGGTCGAAGCACTCGGGGATGGAGTCGACCAGAAGTGGCTTGGCCGAGATGTAGTGCTGATCCCGGGACTCTCCTGCGGCGTCTGTGCCCGTTGCCGTGACGGCGATGACATGCTGTGCCCCGAGTACGGGATCCTCGGCGAAACTCGCAACGGCACCTGTGCCGAGACCATCGTCGTGCCCGAACGACAACTACTCGATCGCCCCGAGGGGATCTCTTGGGAACAGGCCGCCGCATTGCCGCTGTCGGCTCTGACGGCGTGGTCGATGCTCCGCAAGGCGAGACTGACAGCGGGCGATACGCTATTGGTGATCGCCGCCGGAAGTGGAGTCGGAACGATGGCGATCCAACTGGGTCAAATGCTGGGAGCTCGCATCATCGCCACCGGCAGCAGCGCAGCCAAGCGGCAGCTGGCCGAGAAACTGGGGGCCTCCCACACCGTCGATCCGGCGGATCCAAAGTGGTGGAAAGAGGTCAAGAGTTTGAGCGACGGGGACGGCGCCGACGTGATCTTCGAAAATGTCGGACAATCGACATTTGAAGGCAGCCTCAAAGCACTGGCCCGAGGCGGCCGTCTCGTCACCTGTGGAGCGACCTCCGGATCACAGGTGACGGTGGAACTGAATCGACTCTTCTTCAAAAACCAGCAGATCATCGGATCCACAATGGGCAGACGCGAGGATCTGACTCGCCTGCTGAGGTTGCAACAGCAGCGTAAGATCCAACCAGTCATCGATTCGACATTCTCACTGCAGCAGATTCACTCCGCCCATCAACGGATGGAATCTCGCCAATCGTGTGGCAAGATCGTCATCACACCGTGGAAGGAATGATCCGTGAATGAACAGCCCAGAGTCCTGATCGACACCGATGAAGAGATCGACGGCCTGGTCATCCTGACCCTCAATCGTCCGCAGAAGAAAAATGCCCTCGACCAACAGATGGTCGACGGCCTCCATCAGGCGATGGAACCGCTCGAATCGGACTCCTCGGTCCGCTGCCTCATCTTTCGAGGCGCCGGGGATTCGTTCGTCGCGGGGGCTGACATCGCACAACTGCGTGAACGGCGCGCCGCCGATGCTCTCGAGGGAGTCAATCAGCAGATTTTCCGCCGCATCGCCGAGTTTCCCGCCCCGACCATCGCTGCGGTCCAGGGATGGGCACTGGGTGGAGGTTGCGAACTGGCGATCGCCTGCGACCTTCGCGTCTGCTCCGAGGATGCGAGATTTGGCCAGCCTGAAGTGGGTCTCGGAATCATTCCTGCGGCAGGCGGAACCCATCGCCTGGCCCGACTGGTCGGCCTCGGTCATGCCCGCGAGTTGATCTTCAGCGGTCGAATCATCGATGCCGAGGAGGCGCAGCGGATGGGTCTGGTCAATCGAGTCGCCCCGCAGGACCAGTGGTTCGAGGAGGCGAGAAAGCTGGCGAGAAAGATCTGCAAAAATGGCGCCGGTGCCGTTCGACTGGCCAAGAGCGCCGTCAATCAAGCGGCGGATCTGGACGAGGCTGAGCGTGACCAGCTGGAATCTCGCTACCAGGCGATCTGTTTCGAATCTGCCGAGAAGATGGAGCGAATGACCGCATTCCTCGAAAAAAAGAAGCGCTAGAGAGATCCGCGCCGCACTCGTCAGCAGGCACTGACCCGGATCGATTCGATCTTGCGCCTGGGCAGCGCAACGGGCATCCGAACGAGCAGCCAACCTATCGAGGCCCGGATCACTGTCGAAGTCACCCACCCGATCCAATCCCGTCGGATTCAGCCTTAAATGTTGACCCAAGATGAGTAAAACGAGCGAGATGCACAAAAAAAAATCGGGCTGCCACATCCGAAGACGCGACAACCCGCAAATTCAAAACTGGGCAACGACCTACTCTCGCGGTTTAACCCACTACCATCGGCGTAGAGAACTTAACTTCCGTGTTCGGAATGGGAACGGGTGTGACCCCTCCACTATGGTCACCCAGAAATTCTGCTCGTGAAGCTGTGGCTCCGTAAAAACGAATCCGCAACAACACGTAGCGTGATTTTAAATTGGTGGTTGGTCTCAAACATGATTGACATGATTCGATATGACTCTGCTCGAGCGTACATTCTCACTCTCTGAATCGAGTAGATGTCCCGTGCTCGTGCAAAAGAGAAATAGCGGTCAAGCCGATCGACTTATTAGTACCGGTCAGCTGAACATGTTGCCATGCTTACACACCCGGCCTATCAACCTGGTGGTCTTCCAGGAGTCTCATGCGAGATCTAGTTTTGAAGGGGGCTTCGCGCTTATATGCCTTCAGCGCTTATCCTTCCCGGACGTAGCTACCCTGCGATGCCGTTGACACGACAACAGGAACACCAGAGGTCCGTACTCCCCAATCCTCTCGTACTAGGGGAATATCTCCTCAAATCTCGTACACCCACGACAGATAGGGACCGACCTGTCTCACGACGGTCTAAACCCAGCTCGCGTACCGCTTTAATTGGCGAACAGCCAAACCCTTGGGACCTTCTCCAGCCCCAGGATGCGATGAGCCGACATCGAGGTGCCAAACCTCCCCGTCGATACGAACTCTTGGGGGAGATCAGCCTGTTATCCCCGGAGTACCTTTTATCCGTTGAGCGACGGCCCTTCCACACGGGACCGCCGGATCACTAAGCCCTGCTTTCACACCTGCTCGACTTGTAAGTCTCGCAGTCAAGCATCCTTATACCTTTACACTCTACGTGCGATTACCGACCGCACTGAGGATGCCTTTGGACTCCTCCGTTACTTTTTAGGAGGAGACCGCCCCAGTCAAACTACCCACCTAGCACTGTCCCCCACCCGGATTCACGGGCAAGGGTTAGAACTCCAGAACAACAAGGGTGGTATTTCAAGGATGACTCCACAACAGCTAGCGCTGCTGCATCAACGTCTCCCACCTATCCTACACATGCTGTACCGAAGCCCAATACTAGGCTGCAGTAAAGGTTCACGGGGTCTTTCCGTCTAGTCGCGGGTAAGCGGCATCTTCACCGCTGCTGCAATTTCGCCGAGTCCCTCGTTGAGACAGCGCGGAAGTCGTTACGCGATTCGTGCGGGTCGGAACTTACCCGACAAGGAACTTCGCTACCTTAGGACCCTCATAGTTAGGGCCGCCGTTTACCGGGGCTTCAGTTCTGAGCTTCTCCCGAGGGATAACCCTTCCCCTTAACCTTCCGGCACCGAGCACGCGTCAGTCTCTATACGTCGACTTAGTCGTCTTAGCAGAGACCTGTGTTTTTAGTAAACAGTCGCTACCGCCTCTTCACTGCGACCCCCCCAGGCATAACCCAGAGGGGCACTCCTTATCCCGAAGTTACGGAGTCATTTTGCCGAGTTCCTTAACGAGGGTTCTCTCGAGCGCCTTAGGATTCTCACCCCACCTACCTGTGTCAGTTTTAGTACGATCACTCACGCTTCAACCGAACCGAGGGTTTTCTTGGAAGTCCTTCCGAGGAGTTCGCTCAAAAAAGAGCTCCATCCGGGACCTTGATCTTATTGCCGCGGATTTACCTACGGCAGATCTCAGACCAGAAACGCCCACTATCACCCGGGCGATCCTCTTTCGGCCTTCGTCACCACTGTCCGTCCACGCGAGTGGGGCAGGAATATTAACCTGCTGTCCATCGACTACGCCTTTCGGCCTTGCCTTAGGTGTCGCCTAACCCTGGGCGGATTTGCCTTGCCCAGGAAACCTTAGGTTTTCGGCGAATGAGATTCTCACTCATTTTATCGCTACTCATGCCGGCATTCTCACTTCCATACTGTCCAGGACTCCTCACGGTATCCCTTCAACCTGTATGGAACGCTCTCCTACTGATGTTTAAAACATCCCGCAGCTTCGGTTGTAAACTTAGCCCCGTAAATTTTCGGCGCGAAGGTGCTCGACCAGTAAGCTATTACGCACTTTTTAAATGATGGCTGCTTCTAAGCCAACATCCTGGCTGTCTTAGCACCGACACTTCCTTCATCACTGAGTTTACATTAGGGACCTTAGCTGGCGGTCTGGGTTGTTTCCCTCTCGACCATGGAGCTTATCCCCCAAGGTCTGACTCCCGGGATACGACCGCTGGTATTCGGAGTTTGGCTAGGGCGGGTAGGCGGGAAGCCCCCACAACCCCAATCAGTCTCTCTACCCCCAACGGCTATCACCCGAGGCTAGCCCTAAAGCTATTTCGGAGAGAACCAGATATCTGTGAGTTTGATTAGCCTTTTACTCCTATCCACAGCTCATCCCCTCGCTTTTCAACGCAAGTGGGTTCGGTCCTCCACGAGTTTTTACACCCGCTTCAACCTGGCCATGGATAGATCACTCACTTTCGGGTCTACAGCCTGATACTGAACGCCCTGTTCAGACTCGCTTTCGCTTCGGATCCGTCCCTGAGGAACTTAACCTCGCATCAGACTGTAACTCGCCGGCCCATTATACAAAAGGTACGCGGTCGCCCGTGACGTAAACGCCATAGAGCTTCCACAGCTTGTAAATGCATGGTTTCAGGTACTATTTCACTCCCCTAGCAGGGGTACTTTTCACTTTTCACTTACGCTACTATTCACTATCGGATGCCAAGTAATACTTAGCCTTGGGGGGTGGGCCCCCCAGATTCACGCCAGGTTCCACGGGACTGGCGCTACTCAGGAAACACCCGGAGGATTTTTATCTTTCGCCTACTGGACTATCACCATCTGTGGTGGACCTTTCCAGGTCCTTCGACTAGATAAAAATTTTGTAACCTCCTGCTCGTTCTGGAGAACGAACTAGGTGCTCCTACAACCCCGATACGACAACGCCTCCAGGCTATGACATCGCACCGGTTTAGGCTGGTTCCTTTTCGCTCGCCGCTACTAAGGAAGTAGAGGTTTCTTTCTATTCCTGAGGGTACTTAGATGTTTCAGTTCCCCTCGTTCGCCCTCAGCCCCTATGTATTCAGGACTGAGTCTTGCGCCTTCGACGCAAGGGGTTTCCCCATTCGGAAATCCCCGGGTCATAGCCTGCTGGGCGGCTCACCGAGGCTTATCGCAGCCTTGCAACGTCCTTCATCGCTTCTTGGCACCAAAGCATCCACCATGCACTCTTCGTAGCTTGACCACTATTTCTCGTTTGCACCGCATTCCCATAACACCGCAACCCAGATGAAGCCGGGCCATGACGCTATCGAACGGCGCGCACGGGTCTCCTGTGATCCGGAGATTGCTTATGCGCTCTCGAGTTTTGTCAAATCAAATTAAAAAATTGCAGAGCATGTCGCTCATATTAATTATTGACCAACCACCGAATTTTCAAAGATCGATCACGAATGGAGATGAGGGGGATCGAACCCCTAACCTCTGCCTTGCAAAGGCAGCGCTCTCCCGTTTGAGCTACATCCCCTCACTAGCAGGTTACAAATCACGTCATGAGAGGTTCTGCCAGGCAGTTCCTCGTCACAAAAGGGGTCGAATGAATGGGCTTAGGTGGATTCGAACCACCGACCTCATCCTTATCAGGGATGCGCTCTAACCAGCTGAGCTATAAGCCCCTGGTTTCACACGACAGACGTCCTGAATGGACCCGTGAGTTGTAACCGGATCTAAAATTGGGCCCGCAACTGAAAGAAAGTCCCCAAGCGTTCCACTAGATGGTCACCCAACATAGTGGTCCAAGTTATCCCTTAGAAAGGAGGTGATCCAGCCGCAGGTTCCCCTACGGCTACCTTGTTACGACTTAGTCCCCCTCACGACCCTCACCTTCGGCGCCCCTCTCCAGCAAGCTGGTTAAGGTAGCGACTTCGGGTGCGGACCATTTGGGTGGCTTGACGGGCGGTGTGTACAAGGCTCAGGAACACATTCACCGCAGCATGGCTGATCTGCGATTACTAGCGATTCCGACTTCATGAAGGCGAATTGCAGCCTTCAATCCGAACTGGGGCCGGCTTTTTGGGATTTGCTTACCCTTGCGAGTTCGCTGCCCTTTGTACCGACCATTGTAGCACGTTTGTGGCCCTGGGCGTAAGGACCATGATGACTTGACGTCGTCCCCGCCTTCCTCCGGTTTGACACCGGCAGTCTCCTTAGAGTCCCCGACTTTACTCGCTGGCAACTAAGGATAAGGGTTGCGCTCGTTACGGGACTTAACCCAACATCTCACGACACGAGCTGACGACAGCCATGCAATACCTGTTCATGCTCCGCCAAAAGACGGTCCCGCCCCTTTCGGTTTGGTACCACATGAATGTCAAGCCCAGGTAAGGTTCTTCGCGTTGCATCGAATTAAACAACATGCTCCACCGCTTGTGTGAGCCCCCGTCAATTACTTTGAGTTTTAGCCTTGCGACCATACTCCCCAGGCGGGGTACTTAACACATTAGCTCCGGCAGGGAGGCCTTGGGAGCCCCCCCACTTAGTACCCATCGTTTACGGCTAGGACTACCAGGGTATCTAATCCTGTTTGCTCCCCTAGCTTTCGCACCTCAGCGTCAGTTACGGTCCAGAGAGCCGCTTTCGCCACCGGCGTTCCTCCTGATCTCTACGCATATCACCGCTCCACCAGGAATTCCGCTCTCCCCTCCCGTACTCTAGCTCGACAGTATCAGTTGCAGTTCCTCGGTTAAGCCGGGGGATTTCACAACTGACTTGTCGGGCCGCCTACGTGCCCTTTATGCCCAGTGATTCCGAACTACGCTTGCAGCATTCGTATTACCGCGGCTGCTGGCACGAATTTAGCCGCTGCTTCCTCCGAGGGGAGTTCAACCCGGAAAGATATTCTCTCCCGGGGATTACGCCCCTCCAACAGAGCTTTACAACCCTAAGGCCTTCATCGCTCACACGGAATTGCTCCATCACGCTTTCGCGCATTAGTGGAAGATTCTCGACTGCAGCCTCCCGTAGGAGTCTGGGCAGTGTCTCAGTCCCAGTGTGGCCGGACACCCTCTCAGGCCGGCTAGCCATCATAGTCTTGGTAGGCCGTTACCCCACCAACAAACTAATAGCACGTGGACCCCTCCTGAAGCGCCAGCCGAAGCCAGCTTTGATCACCAGGTAAACCTGGCGACCGTATGCGGTATTAGCCATCCTTTCGAATGGTTATCCCCCTCATCAGGGTAGGTCATCCACGCATTACTCACCCGTTCGCCACTCGCTCACTCCGAAGAGTTCGCTCGTACGACTTGCATGCCTAATCCATTCCGTCAGCGTACGTTCTGAGCCAGTATCAAACCCTTCAGTTTTATTCTGGCATTCCGACAGTTTATTCAACAACCCCGCACTAAGGCGAGATCGAAGAACACCCAGCCGGTTAATCGCGTCACTAGTAGTCAATTACAAATTGTCAATTCACTGAACTTGCGTTCAGGTCATGATCACACCACACCCGGGGAGGCATGGTGTGTGACCTTCTTCGCGTCACGGGCCCGAAATTTCAAAGAGCAAACTCGCGAATTCGATTCGGGAACAAACCCCTCAGTCAAAACGAAACCTTGCACCGACCCGAGACGAATCTCGTTTCGGCCTGGTCTGGAGTTGCCTGGGAGTGTCCCGAAGGGCGAACCGCGAGCAGAAAAGGGATCCTACAGATCCATACGGGAACATCAACAGCGAATTCCGATTTTCTACGATTTCCAACTCCAATGCAATTGGGGAGTTGGGTACGAAAGAGCATCAACCCTGATCAGGCTTGGGCTGGCGATCGATGAAGGGAGCCGTGGTCCACAACCAAATGGCCAATGCGAACGCCAAGATCGATGCCAATTGAGAGACGGTCCACTCCCCTTGCGCCACGCCATGATCGTCGCGAATCGACTCCACCAGGCTCCTCCCCAGCGAATAGAGCGCCAGAAAGAGGGCGAAAGTACGGCCAGGTCGAGCCGCCAGAGGACCACCTGCGAGCCATAACAGGCTGGCCAGGATCGCTCCCTGGATCGATGAATAGATCTGCGTTGGATGCAGGGTGGGACTGGGGTGCAGGCCATCGCCATGGGCCAGCGACGGCGGACTGCCGGGAGGAAAGATCGCTGCCAGTGGCCAATCGGCGGGGCAAACCGCGCCAAAACAACAGCCATTGAGGAAGCAACCGAGACGACCGAAGGCGATGCCGAGCGCCAGTGCCGGTGCGATCAGATCGAGGAGCTGGCGCCATGGACCGTAATGGGCGCGCCGCTGGAGCAGAAAGAAACCGACCAAACCGCCTGCGATGGCCCCGTACAACACCAGGCCACCATTCCACAGTCGAAAGGTTTCGAGCCAGTCCCCATCGGCGTAGACCCTCTCGCGGAACTGGATCAGGTACCAGATCCGGCCACCGATGATCCCGCACAGCACCAGCATGACGGTCAGGTCGGAGAGAGAGTCCGGGTCCAGGCCCTGACGTCGGGCCCCCCTTCGTAGCAACCAGAGGCCACTGAGGACCCCGAGCAGCACCATCGCCCCGTAACCGAAGATCGGGAATTCACCAAACGGAGTAGGGATACGAAACAGTTCTCTGAGCAGGGCTTCCTCCAACCAGACTTCTGCCCCCTTGCCTACCGCAGCAACCGCACCGCATCAAGGTTTCGCTGGTCGACCCTTCGCTGCGTTGCCGATCCAATGATCTTCGATCCTCGATGCCCACGGCGCGCGGTTCCGTTACCCTGTGACGAGAACGGAGACGATCGCCATGAACCGTCAGCGAAAGACCGAGCAGCGCAGGATCGCCATCCTCGGGAGTACCGGATCGATCGGCACCCAGGCGCTCGCGGTGATGGCAGAGGCTCAGGAGCCGTGGCATCCGGTTCTACTGACCGCTGGAAAGCGGGTGGCTCCACTGCTGCAACAGGTCCACCACCAGCAACCGGAATGTTGCGTGGTCATCGACCCGGATGACCTCGCCGCGTTCGAAACTGCGGGCGTACAGGGCACCGATTTCCGGGTGGGAGAACAGCACCAACTCGACGCCATCGCCGAACTCGATCTGGACCTGGTACTCAACGGAATCACCGGTGCGGCGGGCCTTCGCGCCAGCATCGCCACTCTCGAGGCGGGCATCGACCTGGCTCTCGCCAACAAGGAATCACTGGTCACCGCAGGGGCTCTCCTCAAGCGTTGTGCCAGCGCCAGCGGAGCCCGAATCATTCCGGTCGATTCCGAACACTCCGCAGTGATGCAATGCATCGCAGATTCCGATCCCGCAGCGATTCGACGCATCCTTCTGACCGCATCCGGTGGGCCTTTTCGTGGCATGACGCGCGATCAATTGAAAGATGTCACCATCGAGCAAGCGTTACAGCACCCCACCTGGAAGATGGGGCCTCGCATCAGCATCGACAGTGCGACCCTTTTCAACAAGGTGCTCGAGGTGATCGAGGCGCAGGAACTCTTTGGCCTCCCCCCCGATGGCATCGAGGTGCTGGTTCACCCGCAGTCGATCGTGCATGCCATCGTCGAGTATCAGGACGGCAGCAGCATCGCCCACCTGGGAGAGCCGGATATGCGGGTACCGATCCGCTATGCTCTGCACCAGGGAACTCGTGCTGCAGGGCAATTTCGGCCGCTCGACCTGGTCGAGAGGGGCCAGTTGACCTTTGAACAGGTCGACGGAGCCACTTTTCCAGCACTGGAGATCGCCCAGGTGGTGATGGATCATCCGGGTACCACCTTCGGTGCAGTATTGAACGCTGCCGATGAGGAAGCGGTCGCAGGATTCCTCTCCGGTAGTGTAGGATTCCTGCAGATCTACCAGTTGGTAGAAAAAGCACTCCAGCAGCATTCGCCAGAAGATCTGGTCAGCCTGGAGCAAGTCATCGAAACAGATCGCGAAACTCGCGAACGAGTCAGGAGTTGGTACCTTTGAATCTCTTGTTGGCCATCCTCGGTATCGGCTTCCTCATCTTCGTTCACGAGTTGGGTCACTTCCTCGCCGCCAAGTTTGTCGGCGTTCGCGTGGAGACCTTTGCGGTTGGATTCCAACCCACCATCTTTGGCTGGAAAGCCCGACTCCTCGCCTTCAAGTACGGAGAAACTGAATACGTCATCGGTTTGATTCCACTCGGTGGTTACGTGCAGATGGCCGGTGAAGAAGTGGGCCAGGAACGCACAGACTCCGATGACGAGTTCCATCGAAAACCGATTCCTGGCCGATTACTGATCCTGGTTGCAGGCGCCGCCATGAACTTGATCTTTGGTTTCTTGCTCTTCATCTTTGCCTTTACCGCTGGTGTCAAGCAACAGGCTCCGGTAGTCGGCAGTGCAACGCAGCAAGGTCCCGCATGGTCCGCTGGAATTCGTTCAGGAGATCTGATCAAGAAGGTCAACGGCGAATCGTGGAGTGATTACTCCAATGTCGCAACGGCCATCGCGCTGGCGGGTTCGAAACCTGTCACACTGACCGTCGACCGGCAGAGCCAACTACGAGAAATTTCCATCGACCCACAATGGGATCCTGTCGCAGGACGATTCAGGATCGGCATTGTACCGGCGATTTCGGACAAGATTGGCATGGTCCAACCGGAGAGTCTGGCAGCGGGTGTGGGTCTTCAAGTCGGAGACCGTTTACGCGGAGTACGCCTTGCGATCCCGTCGCAGAATATCGTCGCTGTCACTGCTAACGGACTCTCTGCGGACCGAACATTGATGGGTCTATGGAATCTGCGGAACACCACCGCTGCCGGGAAGTTGAGCCTCGACATCCTGCGCGGAGACGAGTCGCTGGTCGCCACCATCGACCTCACCCCACCCGCGAGCTCCGAGAATGAATCCGAGGTCACTGCTCGTCGAGGAATCGGTGTGGTCCCACGCTCCAGAACGGTGATGGCGATCCAACCCGGTTGCGCTGCCGAGAAGAGTTTCCGGCTCGGAGATGAACTGGTCTCGATGCGCCTGCCAGACGATCGCGAATCACAATCCATCGAGTTACTCGACCTCTTGACCATCGGGACACTGGTCGGAGACTCCGATGTCGAGATGATCCTGATCTCCCGCGACGGAACAGAAACCAGGGTCCAGAGCGAGGCGATGCGGAACTGGATCGGCGAGGAGTTGATCATCGGTTCAGGAATCAGAACCGTGATGCAATCCTCCCCAGCAGCGGAAGCACTGGGCATCGATGTGGGCTCGGAGATCCTGTCGATCGGCAACCGCCTGGTCGGAGACTCGGACTACATCGATGAAGACATCCAATCCGCCACACCCATCCGTTGGGTCGATGCCAGTGGGGAATCCCATCGAGTGACCCACGAAGGAGATCCAATATCTCTCGGGCTGGTTCTGGGAACTCCTGCTCGAGTCGGCCGATCCCTGTTCGGATCCCCTGCTCAGATCGCCGGTATCCCGGCAGGTGCCATCATCGACGAGATCAACGGTGTCCGGATCGATCGCTGGAATGATCTGGTCGGCGCCATCCAAGGCTCCGCTGAACAAAGCACCGATCAAGCGGTTCAGATTCAGTTCACCGACAGAGCCGGGCAATCGCAGCAGCTCGCGGTGACCCCACGAGTGTTGCTGGAACCACTCGGCATCGGCATGTCCGCTCGTCAATTCACCGAGAAGCATTCGATACAGGAGGCTGTGGTTCAGGGTGGGCGTCAGTCATGGATCTGGGGTGGTCGGATTTTCCTCACCCTCAAGGCACTCTTTGCCGGAGATGTGCATGGTAAAAACCTCAATGGACCGGTCGGAATCATCGACCTGGGGCGCAAGGTCTCCGAGGTTGGAATCGGCAACCTGTTGTTCCTGCTGGCGTTGATCAGCATCAATCTGGGAGTCTTCAACCTGCTGCCGTTCCCGATCCTCGACGGCGGACACATCTTCTTCCTGTTGATCGAGGGGATCCGAGGACGCCCGGTCTCCGAACGAATCCAGCATTCGGTGCACATGGTGGCTTTCTTTCTACTGATCTCGTTGGCACTTTTTGTCACCTACAATGACTTGCTGCGACTCCGCTAACTCCTGTTGAAGGTGAGGTAGGTTGCTGGCTCCGTGGTTGAAATTTTTCCGCCTACGGCTGTCCCCTACGGCAATCTCCAATGTAGTAGCAGGGGCGACCATCGGTGGCTGGAATCTGGTCGCCGATGAATGGTGCATCCTGATCTGCTGGACCATGGCCCTGTACATGTTCGGTATGGGATTGAATGACCTCGCGGATCGCTCCATCGATAAAAAACTGGCTCCCCATCGACCCCTTCCGGCAGGTGATCTCTCCGTGGCCGCCGCAAGGCATGCGCTGGGACTGCTGGCGATCTGCATCACCGGGCTAACCCTGGCGATGCCAGAGCCCATCCGGTTTCACGCATTCACTGCCATCGCCTGCGTACTGCTGTACGACCTGGGATTCAAGAAGGTGCCCATCCTCGGCCCCCTCGCGATGGGTGGCGTCAGATTTTCCATCGTGATGCTGGCAGCCAGTTATTCGGGCGGGATCGAACACGCATGGATTCATGCGATTCGCATCGGTGCGTTCACTGCAGCGATCACCTATTTCTCCGAGGCGGAACAAAATGGCACCGAACGAACTCTGACCCGGAGACTGTTTCTGCTGGGTATCGTGGCGTTGCTGATCTCGATCCCCTTCCCCCCGCTGGAGATTGAGGTGGGGAATCTCTCCATGAGACTGCTACTGGGCGGGGTACTCCTCTGGTGGATCACTCGTGCCTTTGCCTTCCAAAAGGGCGTGGCAGTGCATCACTGTACGATTACGCTGGTAATGGGCCTTCCACTGGTTGATCTGATCGCCGTCTCTTCATACCCTTGGAAGATCCCCAGTTTCATCGTGATCCTGGCATGGCTCTCATTGCGGCCGTGGACTCACTTCCAGATGCATTCGACCAAAACCAACCCGTCGGAGGACTCACCGTGAAAGTTGTTGTCATCGGTTCCGGTGGACGCGAGCACGCCATCTGTCTTCAACTGGCGCGCTCACCGCGGGTCACAGAAGTGATCGCCTGCCCCGGAAACCCGGGTACCGCTCGCCTCGGCCGCTGCTGGAACCAGATCGATCCGATCGTCCAGATCGATGCCTTCATCGATCGCTGCAAATCGGAACAGATCGACCACGTGGTGATCGGCCCTGAAGCGCCGCTGGTCGCCGGAGTGGCAGACCGACTCCGTGGTGCTGGAATAGCAGCGTTCGGTCCCGGCGCCGCTGCCGCTCAACTGGAGGGCTCCAAGGCGTACTCCAAGCAGTTCATGGAACGGCACCAGATCCCCACCGCAGCTCATCGCACCATCGACCACATCGACGATCTCGAAGCCGCTCTGGATGCATTGCCCCCGCAAGTGGTGGTGAAAGCCAGTGGCCTGGCCGCGGGTAAAGGGGTGATCGTGTGCGACGATCGACAGCAGGCACGGCAAGCGGCCACTGCGATGCTGGTGGAAGGTTCCTTTGGAGAGAGTGGTCGGGTAGTGGTCCTCGAGGAGAGGATGCATGGTCCAGAAGTCTCGGTTCTGGCCATCGTCGATGGTACCGATGCACTGCTGCTGCCCACGGCTCAGGACCACAAACCACTTCTCGATGGGAACATCGGACCCAACACCGGCGGGATGGGCGCCTTTTGCCCTGGCACCGTCATCGGGTCCGCCGATCTCGACACGATTCGCAGGACCATCATCGAACCGACCCTGGAAGGGCTGGTGGCGGATCAGATCGAATACTCGGGAGTGCTCTACGCCGGGTTGATGATGACGAAATCTGGTCCCCGCGTGCTCGAGTACAACTGCCGCCTCGGTGATCCCGAGACACAACCAGTGCTGCTTCGCCTGACCAGTGATTTCGCCGATATTCTCGAAGCCACCGCCGACCACTCCCCCTCTTCGGCGTCGGTCACCTGGGATCCACGTCCATCCCTGTGCCTGGTCCTCGCTTCCGACGGCTACCCTGCGGCCCCCCGTAAGGGCCAAATCATCGACGGTGAGATCTTCAGCAGCATCGATGACGACATCCAGGTGTTCCATGCAGGTACCACGGCTGGGCCGGATGGAAGTTGCGTCGTTTCGGGAGGACGAGTTCTGGGCGTCACGGCACTGGCAGATTCACTCGAGGACGCGAAAAAGCGGGTCTACGACAGAGCAGTGCAGATCCAGTTTGACGGGAAAATCTGTCGAGGAGATATTGGCACCTATCAAGAGACCCACAACATCAGTGAGTCGCTGGAACAACAGTAACCCTCAGACTTCACTGGAGAATGCCGTGGATCATCGATGCCGTGATCACGGATTCAGCGCCGCCAAATTTGCCACTCCCCCAGCACCCGATCGATGGAAGCACCCGATCGATGGAAGCACCAGATCGATGGAAGCACCAGATCGATGGAAGCACCAGATCATTTTGCTTGCGAATGGCAGACGGTCATGTCCCGGTCCCCAGGGAACACGGCGAACACAGGGAACACGGCGAACACAGGGAACACAGGGAACACAGGGAACACAGGGAACACAGGGAACACGGGGCACGCGACTCAGCACACGACTCAGCACACGACTCACTTGCGAATCGGCGAGTCATTCGTGATCTGGTTTGGCAGAATCTGTGCTTCGCAGGTCGGGCGAGATTTCAGATTCTTCATCGCCGTCAAAGGTCCAAAGAAGAAACTGGCGCATCGGGCGGAAAATAGCGCCCAGCATCGCAAACCGATGGCCAGAATCGAATCCGGCATCGATCCGCGGCACCAGTCCCACTGATTCACCGTGGCCAGATGTTGCCCGGACCATGGGAGCCAGTAGCTGCCCTTCCTGGTCTACCGCTGTGCTTCCCTGGATCCGTACCAGAACCGCCTCGTTCGCGGCGGTTCGAGCCAGCATCCGATCACCAGAAACGACCTCCGAATCGAACTCCTTCATGAGGAAAGTTTCGACATTTCAATCTTCTGGCTCTCGCACAACCTCTCGACGGTCTTTTGCAGACTACTGAGTTTGGTCGAACGACAGTTGATATCAATCTTCACTGGACTCAGATCACTGGAGTCGGCAGAGAGCCCCAGTTCACCGTAGAGACTCCTCGATCGATCGTACGACCGCTTGGCGATGGCGTTGATGATCTCGACCAGATACTTCATATCGCGGGAGTGAGGAAGGATCGTCAACGACTTGGCCGCTTCCTTCATCTCAATTTGCAATTTCCGGATGGGATCTCGCACATCCTTGGTGCAGAAACTTTGCCAACTCTTGGGATCAAATTTCCCACCCTGCTGGAACCGAGTGGAATCGAGGGAAGCATTGCGAGCGTCCTCGAAGGTGCGCTGATACTTCAATCCGGCCTTGATATTCTTCAAGAAAAATTCTTGAGCCTCCAGTCGAGCCTTGTCGATCTGCAGGGCGGAACCCAGATCGAACTTGTTTTTCCAGTAGGACTGTTTCCAGGGAGCCGTTTCCAACGGATACATCTTGGGTTTCTCCTCCATCGCCAGTTGCACCTCTCTCGGCTGGCTTTGAGGTCGAATCTCAGAACGTAGTTGGAGATTCGAGATGCAACCCTTCAACCCCTTCAACTCGATCACCTGATCGATCCGGCGCGTCCCATCGAGTTCCACATTGAAGGAATAGACGATGGTGGTACGCCAACGGATCTCGAAACCGATGACCGTCTTCGCTGGAAGAGTCGGAGCTTTCCCCACCACTCTCATCTGCCAAACATCTTTCTTCATCGAGGTCTGAACAGTGATCAATTCGATGAAGGTTGGAGCAGGTTTGGGTGGGCCAGAGTCGTCCTGTGCGAGCAGCACTTCCCCCTGAAACAACGCCAGAAGCAATACCAAAAACACCCGCGGAATCATGATGGTTTTCATCCTTGATCCTCCTCCTCGGCGGGACCTAGCCCGATCATCTTGTTGATTTTCATCACCAGATCATTGAGATCTGAACTTCTTGGGATTCGGCGGCCAGAGCGAACCTTGATTTCTAATTTCTCAGGCTTGGTATCACTGCTGGAAGCCGCCAAACCCTGTGCGATGTACAGTTTCTTCGATTCGACAGTGGTGCGCTTACCCACCGCCACCGAAAGTTCAAGCAGATACGATAGTGCCAGGCGATGCGCCACGAAGCGTGGCTCTTGAAATCCCTTGCGGATCTCCTCCTGCAACTCCACTAGCCGCCCGATCACCTTCTTGTCCATGAAGTCTCGCCACTTATTCTCATCAAACTCACCCTTGGAATTGACGTAATCGGTAGCGGCTTCTACACCCTTGACTCCATTGCGAACCTCTCCGTCGAGGGTGGCCATCTCGGTGTAACGAACGGTGAACCACTCACGGGTCTGTCGCAGTGCTAGTTCGATCTCTTCTGCTGTGCCAATCACGAACTGGTGATCAAAATGAAACTCAGTCCAGGGAGCAGAAATGACCGGAAACAGTTCCGTTTCCTTGTCGAGTGCCTTCTTGGCCTTGCCGCTTTGCTTCTTGGGATCGATCACTGTACGGAACATGTACTTGTCAGCGGTGGGTTCGAGCGCCTTCAATTTCAGTTCTTCACGAATCCGCCTGTTCGCAGGAACGGTGATGGTGAAGGTCTGAATCAACTGACTGCGCCAGGTCAGCAACAAATCAATCTTGGTTCCCACCGGGATCTTGGGCGTCTTCGCCTGAATCACGAGGGTGTATACCTTGCTCTTATCCGACTTGATCGATTCGATCTTGATGAATTCAAAGAGCCGAAGATCGGTTCCTCCGGGTCCACGTCCCTCACCTTGAGCGTGGGCAAGAGAAGGTAGCAGGGCCAGTGAAAGCACCAGTAGCGCTCCGAGAGAGAGCCCTCGAAGGACCCACTTGTATGGCCTACCTCGAACAGTATTGTTCATGTCGAACTCCCGATCCTATTCCAGAGCATCAGTCGCTCACCTCGGTGAGCAAGTATTCCGCCGACGGGAGATACACTGAAAGGGTCACATCATCCAGTGCAGGAGTGACGAGAGCCTTTCCTGCATAGGGTCCCTGGCCAGTTCCCGCTCGCATCCGCAATTCGTAACCGAGGAACCCGATATTGAAGCGATTGATGAAGTCCGGGCTTCCAGTCGGGTAGAGCCAGCGACCCGCAATTTGCAGGTTGTTGCGCCCTCCCTCTCCCCGGATACCACCTCCGGGATCCCCCAGTGGTCGTGAGCTCTGTTGCCCATCCACGTTGAGAACACTCATCGTCTCGTCGCTCCACTGGACACTTTGTTGGGCGTACATCTTCGGTGGGTACAGCGTCCAGGTCATATTTCTTAGACGCATCCGCTGGATTCCATCGGGAAACGGCACCATGAATGCGTTGGTGTAGATTCCCTCCTGGTCAGAGTAGTAGCCCTTCTTGCGGCTGTCGTCCTGGGTGTATTGCCCGAGGTAGACCCTGAACTCATCGATGGTGGCATTGGCCAGAACGCGCTTGATCGAAGGGGAACGAAGTGTGCCCTGGCGGTCGAAGTTGGTACCAAACTTGAACAGGCCCTCGGTGGAGACTGCCTGGTCACGGTAAAACCCCCCCACCTGGATCTGATCCTTCGGCTCTTCTTCATTGAGAGCACAGAACATTCCTTCACCGATGTTGTGATTGACCGCATCCACCGTGGAGTGGTCCACCCAGACACGAATTCCGTTGGTCGGAGAGTTATCATCGTACGAGATTGCGAGATGATGCCACTCGTGCGCTCTCCAGTTCTCAATATCCACCACCACGTCACTGCGAGCCCAGTACTTTTGCGAATCGGTCTCCGCTTCATTCCCCGATTCGATTTCATCTTGATTCCCGATGAGCGGAATCGCCTGGGTAGTGAATCCCTTGGCAAATGCCTGGTGGTAGTAGAGGCGAGAAACTCTCAGCTGACCCTCCGTGTTCTTCCAGATCCAGAACTGGGATCCTTCCGAATCGGTCGGCTTCTGCCCCACATCGGTCTGCACCTGAGTGGCACCGATCAAACCGGAAAAGGTCGGATCATCGCCGTTGAACTCCAACTTGACCCAGAACGAGACGGCCCCGTTGTAGTAGGGCATGTTTCCGATGTCGTTGTTGTAGTTCCTATTGGCGGCTCCCTGATCGGAAGGATTCTGACGGTACCGCTGAGCTGGCAGGCGAAGGAAACGGCCTCCCAATGCCGAGGTGCGGAAAATGCTGCTATTGATACCGTCAGGCATCAAATCAGAATTTTGAGAGGCTTCATCGACAAACGGTTCTCCGATGTTCTCGTCTTCGATGGCACTGTCAGCGGCTCACCAGACTTCTCTGGAATAGCGTTGCTTGTAAATCGATCCCTTTTGACTGTAGCTCGCATCGAGAACCTTCCCCAACTCCTTCAACTTGGCCTGAGGGTTGGAAGCGGTACGCAGAAGGTTGCCCAATTTTCGAAGAGAAGCCTCATCCCGAAAACGAAAGGTGTGGGCGAGTCGAAGAGTGGCATCACCCGACCACCGAGCCAAGCGAGCCGAAGGTGCTGAAACCTGCATCTGGGCGTCGATGGCACCCGACAATTCGATCCGACCATCCTGGTGCGAACCGGTAAAGTGATCTGGATGCAGAGCGTCCATCGGGTCGGGCCAACTGGTGACATACTCTCGTGCGCCCCCTCGACTGGCACTGGACTTTCCGATCGCTCGAAACGGACTTTCGAACTGATTTTGAGTGGTGTGATGGTAGACATCGAAGAGTTTCACGATGCTACGACGTTGCGCCTCCGAGAAGACATCATCACTCGAATTTCCGCCGCCGGTGATCTCCGCAATACTGGAGATCTCGAAGATTCCCTTGCTGTCAAAACAGAACTCGGTGGTATGCCCCATACGAACGTCGCTCTTGTCGTTTCCTGGAGCAAACTTGACCAGGTTCGACTTGTCGATCGCTCGGAAGGCTGGAGCGTTTGGATTAACCTTGTTGATGCGTGTATTAGGATTGGCATTGGCAATGACGATCGATCGCATCATGTCGTAGTACCAAGCGTTGACGGCATCGGTCGGCAATGAGACACCATTACGTGTACCACGCTCCACCTGTGAGACCCCCGCAACCCACATTCTCGACGAGCCACCGGTACCACCACTGATCTTCTGGATCTGATTATCCGTGGTGGTGGACTGTGGATTGAGTACCCAGACCGAATCTGCGGATGGGAATATATCGGAGGGAAGGCGATGGATGAAGTCTTCGAATCCTATGTCACCACTCCCGAGGGGAGCCACCCAACTCTTGAAAGCCCTGATCTTGCGCTGGGAGATGATGGAAAGTGCGATTTTGCGAGCCACATCTACTGTCAGTGGCTGAGAGTAGACCCAGACTGGCGTCTGTTGCAGCGTGAGTTCTTCCTTGACCGGGGCCAGGGTTCCTCCGCCAAAATCGATCGCCCCCTGATTACCGCTCTCCAGCGACTGGGAGTTGATACTCATGTAAGGAAACGCACGACGCCCTCCCACGCCCATCAAAGTGGCGATCAGGACCGGTTCCGATGCGGTATTGATGTTGATGGGGGCTCGTGGCTCCCCCACGACCTGGGCAGCCCCGGTCACCTGCTGATTGCGTGGATCCCGCGGCAAGCTGCGATTCACTCCGGTGGTTCCGGCAGTGCCACCATTGTTCGACTGCCCCCCCACTCGATTGATCACTTCACGACCGGCTCCAGACCTCTGGGTATATGGATTGACCCAGGCATGAGCGGTCACGAAGTCCGCCAGCAGCAACATGTTCTCGCGACCGATCAGAGCGGACAGCTCCGACTTGGTGGAGAACTTGCCACCGGGTAGTCGATTGCGAAAGATAATTAACTCTTCGCCGTTGAGTTGCTTTCCCGACTCCTTGGGGCCACTCCACAGCGGATTCACTCCGTAACGGACATCCGACTTGAGAGCCATCCCCAGGTTGGTCAACATCTGCGCCAGCGTATCCTGCTCACCATTGAGATATATCTGAGAGGAAGTGTCGATCAGTTTGATTCGAAAACGATCCTTGCCGTCCTTACTTCCGGAAACTCCTGGGTATGAGCCACGAGTCAGTTGATCTCCGAGGGATGTTTCATCCGGCTCCGCTTCACGCAGGTCCAGTACTCCACCGATTCGTGAACGACCATCCCCTCCGGTGATTCCGTAAATCCAGGGAGAGCGAGAGCGATCGTTCCGCACGTGCCCCTCCCAGAAGGGTCGGCTTCGAAGCATCGAGATCACCTCGGACTCCGCCGAGGATGAGAGCAGGTACGCCTTGTTTTGATCGCGGAAATTTTCCGTCGCCTTCAACTCCAGGCGCATCAGGGCGACAAAGGTCACCGCGATGATGGAGAGCAGAGTCAGGACCGCCAGCGCAATCAGCAACATCGTGCCACGTTCACGGCCATTGGCCTGAACAGGAATCGAAATCACATTTGTTGAAGACTCTGAATTCACCGATACTGAATTCACAGAATCTAAATTCGCAGAATCCAGCGCCTGTCGTACATTCGATGTCTTCAGAGCGATGCTCTTGGTTGGAAACATCGTTTCCCTTTCCCTACTCCTCGTTCCACTCCATGTCATGCGTCAAGACGACGCATCCGAAACTCTCCAGTGCACTCGTTCCGCACCACCGCCTCTAGGCTTCGACCGGATCAGCGGTATCGACCGGATCGGCAGTATCTGCGGTATCGGCGGTATCGGCGGTGTCGATGGTAGCAAACGGAGTTGTCGCCGCCGCCGGGCCATCCCCGAAAAATCGTTGACGAAGTTCGGTGTCGAGGCGGTTTGCGAGTTCCGGATGATCACGCAGGAACTGGACTGCTCGCTCTCGACCCTGACCGATCCGCTCCTTGCCTATCGAGTACCAGGTTCCCGCTCGACTCACCAGACCTTCTTCCACCCCGAGATCGACCAGTTCTCCGTGGTACGAGATCCCCACGTTGAACACGATATCAAATTCGGCCCTGCGGAAGGGCGGGGCCATCTTGTTCTTGACGACCTTGACTACGGTTCTGTTCCCACTGATATCGCCATCGGTCTTGATGGAGCCAATCCTGCGGATATCGAGACGAACCGACGAGTAGAACTTCAACGCCCTTCCACCGGAGGTGGTCTCAGGGCTGCCAAACATGACACCGATCTTTTCACGAATCTGGTTGATGAAGACCACCGTGGTTTTGGAACGGTGGATGACTCCGGTCAACTTGCGCAACGCCTGACTCATCAAGCGCGCCTGCAAACCGACATGAACATCTCCCATCGATCCTTCCAACTCGGCACGTGGAACCAGCGCGGCTACTGAATCGATGACTACGATATCCACCGCGCTCGAGGCCACCAGCATCTCGGCGATCTCGAGAGCCTGCTCGCCGCTATCGGGCTGTGAAACCAGCAAGTTATCGAGATCGACTCCGAGTTTCTCTGCATAGGTGGGATCGAGCGCATGCTCGGCATCGATGAACGCCGCCACACCACCATTTTTCTGAGCATTGGCGATGGCGTGCAGGGTCAGCGTGGTTTTCCCGGAGGACTCCGGCCCGTACACCTCGACCACACGGGAACGGGGCAACCCACCGATTCCCAGCGCCTTGTCGAGGGACAGTGATCCGGTCGGGATCACGTCGACTCTTCTCGACTCCTGATCCCCGAGCATCATGATCGCTCCCTGACCACATTTCTTGTGAATCTGCTGTAGGGCAAAATCGAGCGCTTGCTTGCGCTGCGCATCGAGGCCCTTCAGCGAATCGGTCAGAGAAGACTCCGCTACTGCTGCGGACTTCTTGGTTGCGGAAGCGCGTGCTTTTCTCGGTTTGTCTACCATCTCGTTCCTCCATCCTCGCCCTGGTTCCGGCGATCACCGGTGGGCGTCATTCCCCCTGGAATTTTTATCGCCAGTGGTACGTTTCATATCCATCAGTTCCGTTTACCGATTCAAGAGGCCCCTGCCTCTTCAGCGGGATTACCTGTTCGATTTTGTTCCGTTCGATTTTCTTCCGTTCGATTTTGTTCCGTTCGATTTTGTTCCGTTCGAGTTTCTCTGGTTCGAAGTTGATCGCGTGCGGAGTCCATCACTCGTGGTCTCCCAAGGATTCTCTGGCTACCGTACTCTTGTTCGACCGAAGCTCCGTCTCGCCCCCGCTGGAGCATTCTCTGTCGCGCCTGATCCACTGCCGAACCGGAGTTCCAGGGGATTTGCTGGAGCAGGTAAAGTTGCTGGTCGGACAATTGACCAGAACGAGCTCGAAGCCATTGCACCTGAGCCCTGGCATGTTGCGCTGGAGAAATATGAGCGGCTCTGGAGGATCCCGAGGTGACTCCAGACGATGCCCTCGAAGATGCGAAAGAGGACACCGATCGATCGGACGATGCGGAACAGCCGACCACCCCATGAGCAAGGATGGCGAACAGTAGCAGGGTGATGGCACCGGAGATGGTGCGCTTCCTCTCTCTTCTCACCGGCTTCACTCCCGCAGGAGTGCCGCTCGCTTTCGAAAAGGAGTACGGCCAGGCGGTCACTCGCATCAAAGAATGTATCCACTTCACCAGAAGAATCACCAAAGAGGGTTCCCTTGCAGGAATCCAACCACTCCACCCACACAGGTCTACCGTGACCAGGACTACCGGTACCCCGAGATATCGCCGGACAGGCGACACAACGGTTCGCGGGATCGATTCCTTCGGGAAACCTCCACCACCGGTGGGGTATCTCCGAGAAGGCCGCCGAGGATTACGGGTGGATCCCGGGGACACCGGATCCGGCCCCATTCTGCACCGACGAAGGTGCGCTGTCAAAGCAGCGTATCGGGTGGTTTGGGCCAATAAAGGGGATCTCGGGCCCAAATACGGACACCGCTACGATCGGGTGTAGGGGGTGGCTTCCGTCAGTCCTCGATCGACCTCGAAGCCAGGAGGCCTAGAAGCGGCGCGGGAACAGGTTGGAACCGCCCCCATAGGAGTGCGCGATGCGCAGCACCGCGTCCATCACCTGCTCCTCGATCGCCTCGAGGGTCCGTAATCCAGTCTCGGTGTCGAGACCGATGGCATCATCGATCTGTTCCGACAGTTGTCCTGCCGTCTCGAACAATTGGATGATGAACTGGAGACTGGTCGGACGATCGATCTGATCGGGAATACAGTCGATCAAACGTTCCAGTTCCCCTGCGGTGATCTTTTCAGTGGCTTGATTGGCGACCAGGCTCGGCCGATGGATCGCCACCGTCAGGCCCCGTAGCGGCAAACCGGAGCGATTGAGGATGGAGTGAGGGGTACCGGCGGGAACCACCACGGCATTGCCGGGAGTCAGATCGACCTGTTTCTCTCTCAGTTGAACCAGCCCACGCCCCTCGAGGGAGATCACCATCTCCTCCTGCGTTGCGTGTTGCAGAAGTGGAGTGCTCTCACCATCTTGCAACGTCACTTCCCACAGTTCGAGCACGCGACTCGGTGAGGTAGCGGTCGGGTCATCCAGGCGTTTCCAGGGACGAATTTTCATGGCGTACTCCCTCCAGAGAATCTCTCCGTAGAAGCATCCGATGGAATCCTCCGGCGGGTCCACTGTGAATCGAACCGCAGGGAGTATGACTAAGGCCTATAAATACGACAGTCGCCTCAAGAAGGACGCAGGAGGACCTTTAGCACTCCAGGTTCGGCCCCTCGGCGGAGCCCCGCAAGTCCATCTTCCAGCGTGAACTCATCGTCGATCAGGTCGCGAGGATCGATGCTGCCATCGGAGAGTGCGGCGAGCGCTGGAGCGAAGGGACCGCAGCGAGAACCGACCAACTGGATCTCATCGACCACCAGCGCCGAGGCATCGCAGTGGAGTTGTCCCGCATAGGTACTCTTCATCACCAGCGTCCCCAGCGGTCGCAAAGCTCGCCGTGCAGTCTCAAATCCCGAAGCATTCCCGGTGCACTCGATCGCCACATCGAATCCACCCGCCTCGATCTTCGCCTCATCGGTGGTCGACTCGATCGGATACTTCTCCAGCAGAGACAATTTCCGCTCGTGGCGCCCCAGTACCATCGGCGTGAGATGCCTTCGAGCCAGAACCCTGGCGACCAATTGCCCCAGTCGCCCATCGCCCACCACCAGGCAACGATCGCCAGGACACAGATCGACCTGCTCGGGGATCCGCATCGCCGCTGCCAGCGGTTCGGTGAAGACTGCGCACTCATCCAATACCCCATCGGGAACGACCGAGAGGTTGCGTTGTGGCAACAGGAAGGATTCGGCAAAGCAACCGTCGCGCCCGACGATGCCGAGGACGGTGCGCTCCAGACAATGGTTCCCGCGGCCCGATTGGCACGAGTGGCACCGGCCACAGATCGCGTTGATCTCGCCCACGACCCTCTGTCCGAGCCACTCGGTGGGTCCCTCCTCGACGATGCCAACGAACTCATGACCCAGAACTCCAGTGAAGGGGTAGTACCCCGCCATCAACTCCAGATCGGTACGGCACACCCCCATCAGGGTCGGGCGTATGCGGACTTCATCGGCGGGCAATTCAGCCCGGGGAAGATCTCCGCGAAGGGTCGTTTGGCCATCCGCCAGCCAGATTCCATGCATCTGTGTTTCTCCATGCAGGCGGGATTTGAGCATCCTGCCACTTCATTTGAACTGTGTAGCCACGCCTCAGCGGGTCAGAAAATTGACCTGCGAAAACCACCGGCAAGGAACTCCCCAGGTTTTCGAATCAGCTCTCCGTGGGATCCTCATCCAGCAAGCCTGAAAGCATTTTCTTGAGTTCCGCGGTACGAATTGGCTTTTGCAGGAACCCAGCGATGGATCCGCTGAAGTCCTCCAGGTTGATCTCGTTGGGAAAGTAGCCAGACATCAGAAAAATAGGCTTGTCAAAACCCAACTTGAGCAGTTCCCCGACCAGTTGATCTCCTCTGAGGTTTGGCATCACGATATCGGAAAGAACCGCATCAATCTCATCGCCTCGCTTCTGGATGACTTCAACCGCCTTCTCTCCATCGATGGCAGAAAGGACTTGAAAGCCCAGTGAGTGGAGTATGAACTCGAGAGCATTCAACACCTCGGGTTGATCCTCCACCAGCAAGATGGTTTTTGGACCGGTTCTCAAGGCATCTCGAGTGACCTTCTGCATTTCCTGACGTGAGACCAAAGATTCAGTCTCACATGCGGGGAAGAGAATCGTGAAGGTGGTGCCAACCCCCTGCGTGCTTTCAACATTCACCAGTCCATCATGGTTCTTTACCAGGCCGTAAACCTGGGACAGTCCCAGGCCAGTACCCTTTCCGACCGGTTTGGTGGTAAAGAATGGATCAAAAATCCTATCGATCATTCCACGAGGGATCCCGATCCCATCATCTTCGACTCTGAGTCTGACCCAATCTCCTACGGCCAACTCACCCCACTGCGTATCTCCCTCATCCATCTTCAGAAGATCCGTACGGAAGGAGATCGTGCCACCATCGGGCAAGGCATCGACCGCGTTGAGAAGCAAATTAGCCAGCACTTGCTGGAGCTTGGTCGGATTGAACTCGACGTGAGCCGCTCCGTCATGGAATTGCTGCTTGACCTCTATCGAACTGGGCACAGCGCTATGGAGCATCTGGACCGTCTCGGGAATGAACTCCGAGAGATCGATTCGCTCACTCTCCGCTTCCACCTTCCTGCTGAAATCGAGGATCTGCCGGACCAACTGGGCTGCTCGCTCGCCCTGCTGCAGAATTCGATTGGAGTACTCGCGCACCGCATCCGGTAGTTCTTCAGACTTCAAGGTGAGTTCGCTGTACCCAAGGATCACGGTGAGAATGTTATTGAAATCGTGAGCGATTCCGGCAGCCAGTAGTCCAACCGTGGTCATCTGTTGATGTTCCTGGAGAGCCTTCTGCGATTTGCGAAGATCGGTGACATCTCGCATCACCACCACATACTCCTTCTCGTTATCCTGCTGGTTTGGAACCAGGCGAGATGTCAATTCGAAGATCTGTGGGATGTCATTCAAGGTGGTGGTCAGTTCGAAGGCTGCCAATCCGGTGTCGACGAGCACCTGCTCCCGCTTCAGATCGGGGAACTGCACCGATGCTCCAATCTCGACACTCGAATTACCCAGTTTCAACAGGTGGTCTCTTGCCGCCGGGTTGATGAACCGTATTCGTTGCTGATCATCGAGCAGGCAAACACCTTCCAGCAGCGAGGCTACCAGCCCATCGAGGCGTTGCTGGCTGGAACGGTACAGCAGTTCACTCTGCTCCAGTTCCTGGTAGGAACCCTGAACCCGACGAGACATGTCATTGAAACTACGGATGGTTCGAGCGATTTCGTCGGTGCCGGTGACCTCCACCTGGTGGCCCAGATCGCCATCCGCAACGGTACGAGTTGCGGTTTCGAGTCTTGCCAATTCACCCGTCAGATAATTCCCTAGAGCCAACGAAAAAAGCGCCACCAGGATCATCTCGACCAGAGCGATGAAGCCGAGCCGCTGTAGAGATTCCTTTTGAAGTCTGTCCAGTTCATCGGTGGAGATGCCCAATTCGATCACTCCGAGCACCTGATTGGACTCCGGCAGTTCTCTTCTCAAATCGTAGATGCCATCATCGACATCTTCTGGATTCAGGTCCACTTTCCTGGCCACGGATAAGATCTGTGGATCGCCCGCGGATGCGAGTTCGATGCCATCACGACCAAGGATGCGAGCGTACACAAATCCTTCATTGGTCACCACGGAGTTGACGAACTCGACGAGAGTGGCCAGATCGTGCTCAAGAATCGGAGTCTTGGCAGTGGTCGCCAGTAATTCAAGCGCTGTCTTTCCGCGCTTCTCCAGTTCTTTCAGGGTTGAATCCTCAAGGGTTTGACTACTGCTCCAGACGAGCAGCAATAGCAAGAAGCCCTCGATAGCGGCAATCCCAAGAACGGTCTTGAGACGGAAAGACATATCACACTCTTTCAAGCACTGGTAAGGAACTCAATCAGTCACTCAATTCGCTCGGTGTCAGGTTCAGATCTCGTACATCTTTCCAATCCTCGTTCACTGCGGACTCGATACCGGCAAACTTGATGCTTTCCAGCAATTGAAGGCCAATCTCGGAGTTTTCGAGGCCAATCAAAGCCGCTGCGAGCCGATTTCGAGTCTCCTCGTCGACGGAAGGATGGACCGCGAAAGCATGTGGAGTGTACTTGGCTGTCCTGTGAATGATGTGGAGTTGGTCGGAAACAACCTTGTCCACATTCTTGAAAGTTCGAACGATCCCCCCACCTGCGATGTAGAGCCCCTGGGCGACACTGCGGTAGACCGAATCATGGGAAGACACGTACTTCCGCGAGAATTCGATCTTCTTATTTTCCAGGTCCTTGGCGGGCAGTTTTGTCGCTGCAAACGCATCTGGTGCGGGGAACGCCAGAGTCTGGCCGTGGAGAGCCTTCAACTGCTCATCGGTCTCCAGATCTTTTCGAGCGACCAGGATCCCCTGAATCTTCTTGCCCTTTTGTTTGCCCACCGCAACGTAGCCTGGATCCTCATGAAACTGGGTGTAATGAAACGGATTCATGTAAGCGATGTCATATTTCCCATCCCTGCAGTTCTTTTCGAACTCAGGGATATCGCGTGCAGTCTGAAATACCAGTTGAACGCCGACCTCTTGGCTCAGTTGCTCCATGATGGGAATCCACAATCGAGCAAGTTTGCTCGCCGATTGCTGCGGGACGATGCCAAAGGTCATGGATCTGACCTGCTTCTGGGGAGTCTCCACCGATTCAGTCACGGTAGATGCGGCTGGACCGGGCACCTCCGAAGAGCACCCGGATAGAAGCAGCGCTGCGAAGAGTAATCCTCCGTGCCGCCGAACAAAACTACTGGGACTGTTCATCATTACTCCCTTACCACTGAGGACCCAGTGATCAAGTTTATACCGCAACCGTGCGACTTCCTACCAAACGGGTCCAGGAAGTGGCTCCAAATCAGGGTTTGCCCGCCCTCCACCAGATCGTGGAGTTCGACCTCAAAGGACCGTTCCGATAGTGGTGACTAGAGCCTCCACAGGACCATATCCGGTCCTCCATGGGTTATAGGAAGGTGCCCAGTAGCGGATTCGGTCACGCCCTACACTGCTGACCAGATCTGCACCACCTCTGACTCGGGCAAAGGGCCCCAGGGCTGTGCTTATACTGCAGCACCCTGGTTCATCTCCATCGGCTACTCGAATAAAATCCAGCGACCACTGCCATCATGAAACCAGAGAGCGAGAGTCGAATTTTCGATCGAGCCCAGACCTGCTTACTGGCAATGCTATTCCTCGTCGCCACCACTGAAGCTCAGGAACCCAACCGCTTCAACGACACTCCACTGCACATCGCCGCCAGCACTCACAATTTAGCCCTGGTCCAGCAGCTGGTCGATGAGGGTGCGGTGATCGATGCGAGGAACAAGAACAGTTTGACGCCGCTGTGGTTTGCCGCTCAACGCTCTTCGAATCCGAAGATCGCAGAGTTCCTGCTCGACAG
>Ga0302119_10000032_pt1 | contig 45578 bp, 41 predicted proteins | sample AG5_Tmax_MG_FD_203114 | JGI IMG/M metagenome (GOLD analysis project Ga0302119, IMG submission 203114) | Marine microbial communities from Western Arctic Ocean, Canada - AG5_Tmax | ecosystem: Environmental > Aquatic > Marine > Oceanic | place: Canada: Western Arctic Ocean | collected 2017-10-01 | reverse complement strand
GCCGACAAAGGTCGGACGTATGTGGGCATTACAACCGACGTTGCGCGCCGACTCCGTCAACATAATGGGGAAATCGTGGGTGGGGCCAAGTACACGCGTGCGCATCGGCCGTGGCGTGTTGAGGTGCAATGGGGGCCCTTTGCAGGACGCAGTGAAGCGCAAGTCAAGGAAGCCAAGTTGAAAACCAAGCGAGGCAAGGAGCGTTTCGTGGCGAATCTTTGCGCCGACGCCTAGCCAGCGCTTTCCCGTTATTGGATGACTGCGGCGAAAGAATTGGAAAGCCGTTTTTGCACTCCAACTTCTGCGGCTTGCAAGTAGACCATCACTCCTGCCGCTGCGGGTGGAATGGTCTGAGAGAGTTCGGCAATTCCATCGGCGTTGATGGGGCTGAGGGGCAGAATCTGAAAGGGAGCGTCCAGATCAACCCAGCCGTATGGGGTGAAGGTGGGGCCTGGGCCAGATAAAGAATAAGCAAAAAGTGCCGTCGCCCCTGGTAGTGCACTTTGAAGTTTGAGTTGGGTCGTTTGTCCCGCGACAAAAGTGGTCACGCTGAGATGAGGTTCAAAATAAGTGCCGACGAAATCCATCTCTACGGGCGCGCTTTTCCCGCGTAATTCCCATGCGTCATAGGCAATTTGCCCTGTTTGATTGGTAATGTTCTCATCACGAAGGAATTCAATGTATTCCTTTGTGGTGGTTTGGTGATAGACCCGCGTTTCCATCCACGAAGTTCCGATGGGAATAGAAAAGGAGGTTTCATCCCAATTTTGGCCGTCGGCATAAGTTACTCCAACGGGCGCGGCTTGAACGGCCTCAAAGTTAGCATGATTGAAACCGCGGGGGGGGATTCGGTTGTCAAAATAAATTTTATTGCTGAATGCAAAATGAAAGGACGGTCCTGCGGGGTGGCCCGATAGCGCCGCCATGTTGGCGTCGGGACCAATGTGGGCTTCATAGACTTTAGTGCTCGCCACGTCTAGTTCGGCTGTCGCCGTGTTGTAGGCGCCGAGTTCGTGAATCAATGCACCCTGCCGATTGAAGAAGCGGACATTCATCCACATGCGTCGGCCTTCCGTATAACCCGATGGCAATTTATGGCCCGCTTCGTTGGTGATGCGCGCTGTGGCTTGGTTGCCTTGGGTCGTAACAAGGAGGTCGGAAGCAGACTGAAGGAGGGCAATGTTGCGGTCGACGGATTTTTGAAGTAAGTACTCCGGGACATAAGAAGCTTCCGAGGACCCGTAGAGTGTGAGGGAAAGGTCCAGGTCGTGGATGGCAAGCGGAACCCAGGAGTTGACGCCCGCAAAGCCGTGGTCGGGTAGGTCGTCGCGCCAAATGGCACCAAGCCCCGGTGCAGCCCCTTCACCGGAAAGGTCCGGCATGTGACAATCTTGACAGGTGGAGACCACTGTTTTGTTCCCCCCGTAACGACCGCCCATGTCCACGCCTCCGCTTCCAAAAGAGCTCTGTTCCCATTCCGAGTAAGTGCGTTCATTGGGAAACATGTCCGTTTTTTTCGCGGTAGGGTGAGGCCGGTCTAGCGCATTTAAGTCGTAACTGTCGGTGCTTGCAGGAATAGCGCCGCCGGAGCGGGTAAATGCTGGATTGGAAACATCGTGGCAAGTGGCACACAAGTTCGATTCTTGGTGGAAGGGGGACAGCTCCCAGTCATGCCACCAGAAATTACCTCCAAGGTCAAAGGGACCCCGTCGGCGATCCAAAGGGTCTACGACAAACATGCCTCCCCCGGCCTCTGAAGGTGGGTTGCTGAGGCTGGCCAAGATGCTTTGGTCCACCGCTGGATTTTCTAGAGGGTCGAAAGCGGGGTCTACCATGCGGTGGCAGAAATTGCAGTTGATTCCATCGAAATCCATGCCGGTCAGGGCAGACCCATCCGAAGGCGTTGCCCTTCCTTCCAGCCAACCCTTGGGGGCATGGCAACGGAGGCAGAGATCTCCCGAGCCCGTTGAGTCTTGCTCTGAGATTGCAAGGGCAGCGTGGAAAACAGGATCTCTCATGGACTGGGCCATCATGCTCCCTGCCCAGTTGGAATGTGCCTCAATTTCTTCGTCATAAAAGCCATGGCAAGACGAGCAGCGGTTGCTGGGTTCAATGTCTACCTGCAAATCCCCCGGTTGAGACCCCGGGAGCTCATAGTCATTCACCGTGGTCGGCATCGGCATCCAAGTTGCCACAGCCAGCAATGCCGTGGGAACCATGGCGAGAGCCAACGCAAGGAAAATGCGAGGGGCTTTCATGAGGGGATGAAGGGTGCTCTGTGACTACCAGTTTACCGGGATAATCGATGGCCCAGTAACGTGGGTCATGCCGTAGGGGTCTTCGTGCGTGAAGGTGGTGCCATACCAAATGACAATATCTTCGTTCACAAGACTCTCTCCGTTCACGTAGTTGTCTACACGTATTTCTGTACCCCACCCACCACCATCGTCAATTTCATTGGGGTTGTATTTGAGGAACCATGCGTCCCCTCGGTGAAAGTTGTCGGCAACGCCATCATCACGCCCGACAAGATTTCCAGGCGCCAAAGCGTAGGAATCCCCAGTGACAGAATCCTTAATGAGCCAATGGCGATAGTTTGGGTTGTCCTTGTACTTTTTCACTTCTGTTGTCAAGGCCGCATACCTTGGACTTGCGGAATGATCATATTCCTCAATGGTATTTTGTGTTCCATCGCCAAGGTCAAAGTCTAGGCGGAAGTAACTGTGATGGTGATGTCGTCTGCAGGTGCAACTGTTTTGCACAGCATCGTAGGTCCAAAGAGCTTGGATGGTGCCGTTTCTGTGAAAGCGCCATTCTGGGATATAGCGATACCAACCGGCCGAGAGTTCTGACTTTAGGACCACTTCGTCACCATCGCGGTAGATAGCAACACCGCGGAAGTTTCCATCATCTGTGCCATCATCCGGTAGAGTGGCGGGAGGAGAGTAGGCGTGGCGAAAACCGTTAATGATGTCACGTCCCGTGGCGTCAAAATCATGTTCTTGGTCTGACCAATCTCGGTAGGGGCCACATGCATTGTTGTCATATTCCACATTCAACACAGGAAGATGAGCTTGGGCAAGAACAGATTTTCCGCGGTAACGGATGTCGAGCACTTCAATGCCAGAGCCGTCTTGGCCTGACGAAGCGCCCGGACGTACCACGCGAAAGTCCCAGAGCGGTTGATTGGCCACGGTTATATGTAGAGTGAGTTCTCCATTTCCATAACCGGAACTGCCGGCACTGGGTGGTGGATTACAAACAGTGCGGCCTGCACCCGAGGTGGGTGGCGCGCCACCGGCAAAATGAAGAATATTTCGGCTAGCCATTGAGACGCCAACAATTTCATGGCGCGCACCGGATCCTTGCGTGGGCATGAGCCCTACACCGAGCGCTCTTGGTGCGGAACTGGGGTGCCAAGGGTCTGGCACCAAAGGAGGCATGGGGGGGTAAGCGCGCAAGAGGCCTTGCTTCAAAAGCGGACCAAGCTGTGGATCTTCTTTTACGATGTTGACCGCATCGAGGAATTCTTCATTGCTAGGGATTGGTTGTTGTTCAAAGGTTTCAAAAGTGAAGTCATCTATATTGCGAACATCACCGTGAATACGGAATCCCGTATTGTCCGTATAATTAAACCCGATGGCTTCATACCCTGTGGTGTAGTTCGTGGCGCTCCTTCTTTTCCCTGGGATAGCCTCCATGCGGAAACTCAAGATTTTGAATTCAGTATTTTGAAGAAGTTTGCGGAGCGTTTCATTTTGCCGCAAGACCTCTTGGTACTTTGTGATTTCGGCTTGAGTTGGACCGTGTGTCTCAAACTCAAAGCGAAGTTCCCCTTGGAGAGAAGGGGGGGCGGGAGGGGCCTGCGGCGCGCCTTGGGCAACACAGGGGAGGGAAGCAAGGAGGAGGAGGTTTAACATGATGAATTGACTCCTCTACTATACAACTCAAATAAGTCTCCCCCGTATAGAATCCTGTGCTAGGATTCTATATCTCGCCACAATCCATGAAATATACCTCTACCTGTCTCCTGCTTGCCCTTCTAGCTCTTCCTTCTTCTCTCTGGGGGCAAAATGTCCTTCTTGATGAGGATTTTTCAGGGAGTTTTCCTCCGAGCGCCTGGACGGAGGACAATAACGGCAATAGTGCAGGTTGGACTTCATCGGGTGGCATGGCTTATCACGATGACTACACGGGCTGGAATGACAACGCTTTGATTACTCCTAACATGGATTCGTCGGCAATGACCAACCTTTCCTTGCACTTCATTCAGGATCAGGTTTACGCTTCTTGGCGGGATTCCAATACGGTTGAGATTACCCTAGATGGTGGCATTACTTGGCAAGTAGTCTATAACGAAACGGGAAGCAACTCAACGTCGGGAGAGCAGATCGACGTTTCTTTGGCTACCTATCTTGGCCAACCCAGTTTTTCTTTGTCATTTCACTACACCGGAGACTATGCCAATGAATGGGCGGTCGATGACGTGCTGGTGGACGATGGCGGCTCGGGTGGTGGCGGGGGCGGACTCAACTATGAAGTCACGAACTTCGTTTCGGGCGGACTCGCACTCTTTCACGTAGAGGGCGCCATTCCCGGATCCATAATTACTATGGCTTATTCTTTGGCAGGCCCAGGGCCGACGTCAACCCCGATTGGCTTGGTTGATTTAAGTTGGCCCATTCGAACTCTTTTGGTGACACCTGCCGACTTGAATGGAGAAGTGCTCAACTTATTCATGATGCCCAGTGGAATTACGGGCCTCTCCGTTTGGACGCAAGCGCTTTCCGAAGGACTTGCTGGTTTTGAGTTGACGAACTCTTTGGCTCTGGTCGTGCAGTAAAGCGAAGAGGAGCGGGGCACCTATAAGATAGGCGCCCATGTCATCCTCAGCGCCCCAAGAAATTTTTCGAAAAGACTACGCAAGGCCAGGCTTTGCCGTGCAATCAGCGAACCTTTGCTTCCAATTGAACGAAGAGGAAGTTCTCGTGACGTCAACTCTCTGCTTCAAGAGGATTACGGAATCTTCCGACGCACTTTTTCTCCACGGAGAAGGATTAGACCTTCGGAAGATTCAAGTGGATGGCGTCGCTTTAGCCACCGACGTGTACGAGCATTCCGAAGAAGGCCTCACCATCTTTTCTTTGCCTGCCACCTTCACTCTAGAGACGGTGGTCGCGATTCGTCCTCAGGACAACACGCAGTTGTCTGGGCTCTATCAGTCTTCCGGAAACTTTTGTACCCAGTGTGAGGCCGAAGGCTTTCGGCGTATTACGTTTTTCATGGATCGCCCGGATGTCATGACGGTTTTCGCCGTTCGTATTGAAGCGGACAAAATAAAGTACCCGGTACTTCTGTCAAATGGAAACAAGGTGGAAGCCGGAGAATTGGAAGGCGGTCGGCACTTTACTGTTTGGGAAGATCCTTTTAAGAAGCCTTCCTATTTGTTCGCGTTGGTGGCAGGGGACTTCGGGTTTATTCAAGACTCCTTTACCACTTGCTCTGGGAAGAACGTGGACTTGTACATCTATTCGGAGCATGGAAATGAGGACAAACTGACCTACGCCATGCACTGCCTTCAGAAATCCATGAAATGGGACGAAGACGTTTTTGGTTTGGAATATGATCTTGGAATTTACAATGTGGTTGCCGTCAGTGATTTCAACATGGGCGCCATGGAAAACAAAAGTCTGAACGTGTTCAATACCGCTTATGTGTTGGCGCGCCCGGATACGGCGACGGACGCGGACTATGAAGGAATTGATGGCGTGATTGCCCATGAGTATTTTCATAACTGGACGGGTAATCGGGTCACCTGTAGAGATTGGTTTCAACTCACTCTTAAAGAGGGCTTGACGGTTTTCCGGGACGAATGCTATTCCGCAGATCAGACCAGTGCCGCGGTCAAACGAATTGAGGACGTCCGTTCATTGCGTTCCTTTCAGTTTCCCGAAGATGCGGGCCCCATGGCGCACCCTATTCGCCCTGAGTCTTATGTCGCCATGGATAATTTCTACACGTCTACTGTTTACAGCAAAGGCGCCGAAGTCATCCGCATGATAGAAACTGTTTTGGGTAAAGAGGGCTTCCGCAAAGGGATGGACTTGTACTTTGAGCGGCATGATGGCCAAGCGGTAACCTGTGATGACTTTCGTTCCGCCATGGCCGATGCAAATGATACGAACTTAGATGCATTTGAGCGTTGGTATCTTCAGGCCGGAACCCCCACGCTGCATGCCGAGGGCCATTACGACGCAGGCGCTTCGACTTACACTTTGCACTTACGCCAAAGTTGTGGGGCAACACCTGGGCAGGCTGTCAAGGAACCTTTCCCTATTCCTGTTGCGGTCGGGCTACTCGGAAAGAGCGGAAAAGATTTGCTCCCTACGCGGATTTGTCTCTTGGAGAAGTTGGAGGAAAGTTTTTGTTTTGAAGGTGTTGCGGAGACTCCAATTCTTTCTCTTCTCCGAGATTTTTCTGCGCCTGTGAAGTTGGAATTTGAGGAGTCAGATAAGGACTTGGCGTTTTGTTTTGCGCACGACTCAGATTCCTTTAATCGCTGGGAGGCCGGGCAGAAATTAGCAACCCGGGAGCTCTTGGCTGCTGCAAGCGAAAAACCGGTGGCTTCTGCGTTTTCGGAGTCCTTCGGGAAACTTTTAAAGGCAACGGGTATGGACGATTCTCTCAAGGCATATGCTTTGCGTTTGCCTGCTTTAGCAACTCTTGCAGAAGAGGTTGATGTCGTCAACCCTAGCGCGTTAGCCACGGCGCGCCGAGACATGGTGCAATCGTTGGCAAAGGCGCATGAAGAGTCATTGCTCTCCCTTTGGAAGTCTTTGGCACCTTCCAGGGACTTTGTACATAACCCCGCGGAGGCCGGCCGGCGGCGTTTACGGAATACCTGCTTGGCGTATTTGACGTGCTTTGATGGCTCTTCCCATTTGCCCTTGGCACAAGAACAGTTGAATGATGCCGATAACATGACGGACCAATTTTCTGCGCTGGCCTGCTTGGTTGATACTCCAGGACCGGAGTCAGCACAAGCCTTGAAGCAGTTTTATGCGCAGTGGAAAGGGGAAGCTTTGGTTGTGGACAAGTGGCTTTCCGTTCAAGCTGGCGCGGACCGTGAAGACACCTTGGAGTGTGTGGATGCGCTCTTGTCTCACGAGGCCTTTGATATGAAGAATCCGAATAAAGCTCGTTCGCTCATTCGTGTTTTCTTCCGAAACCTTCCAGCCTTCCACCGTCCTGATGGCAAAGGCTACACCTGGATTGCGGACCGCGTAATTCAGCTCGATGCCATCAACCCGCAGATTGCAGCACGAATGGCCGGGGCCTTCGGAGCGTGGCGTCGGATGGAGCCAGGACGCCAAGCGTTAATGAAGGCAGAGTTGGAGCGGATGCTTGGGGCGGACAAACTCTCCAAGGACACTTGGGAAATTATTCACCGGACGTTGGCTGCGCCGACGGCGTAGTAGAGGGAAAGTTCTACCCGCACCCTCTTCTTCCCTGGGCTAGTCTTTCTTTAGTCGGTGGAGGGCCGTAAACTGAAGCACCCCATTCATCCCATGCGCATTCTCCTCATTGGTTCTGGCGGCCGAGAACATTCCTTGGCCTGGAAAATATCACAATCCCCTCTTTTGGAGCGTCTTTGGATTGCACCTGGAAACCCCGGCACCGCGCAATGTGGGAGTAATGTGGACCTTGCTGTGGATGATTTGGACGGCATCGTTGATTTTGCAAAGAGAGAAATCATCTCTTTGGTCGTTATTGGCCCCGAGGGTCCGCTGGTCGCGGGCTTGGCGGACCGCCTTGCGGTTGAGGGAATTCGGGTTTTCGGTCCGAAAGCAGATGCCGCCGCCCTAGAAGGTTCGAAGGCCTGGTCCAAAGAAGTCATGTTGCGGCACCGAGTCCCTACCGGGGGATATCGTTTCTTCCGGGACCTCAACACCGTAAATTCTTATTTGGACGGAGGGGCTACTTACCCTGTTGTCGTCAAAGCGTCGGGGCTTGCTGCAGGGAAAGGGGTGGTCATTTGTGAGGACGTGTCTTCGGCCCGAGCTGCTGCAAAATCCATGCTGGAGGACAAGATCTATGGTGATGCAGGAGAAACAATCTTGGTGGAAGAGTTCTTGGATGGCCCAGAGGCATCCGCTTTTGCACTCAGTGACTCTCGGACTTTTCTTTGCCTAGAAACATGTATGGACCACAAGGCTTTGGAAGAAAAAGGCCTAGGTCCCAATACAGGGGGCATGGGTGCCGTGTGCCCCAATCCCTTGGTCGGCCCGCGTACTGCCGACGCCATAGAGCGCCAGGTCATGCTCCCCACGATTCATGGAATGAATCATGAGGGGAAACGCTTTCAGGGGGTACTCTTTGCGGGGCTTAAGCTGACTACCGCAGGTCCCAAGGTTTTGGAGTACAACGTTCGCTTTGGGGACCCTGAGTGTCAAGTTCTTATGATGCGCTTTCAGTCCGACCTCGTCCCTTATTTGGACGCTTGTGCCAAAGGGACTCTGGAGGAGGTGGAGGCCCCGGAGTGGGATCCTCGGCCAGCGATTACTGTGATTCTTGTTGCCGATGGCTACCCAGGTCATTACAAGAAAGGCGCCCCCATTCATGGTTTAGAGGCTTTGGATGAAAATCCGGATGTGCAAGTCTTTCATGCAGGAACGGCTATGCGGGGGGGGCAACTGGTTACCGCAGGGGGTCGCGTCTTGGCTGTGACCGCATTAGGCGCGGACATTCATCAAGCTCGTAAATCGGCGTATGCTGCCGTTGATGCAATCTCTTTTGAAGGAATGCGCTATCGAAAGGACATCGGGATTGCTGCACTTGAAGCGGTGGACTCCATCGCATGAAGGCTGAAGCGGCGGAGCGTCGGTTTGTTCGCTTTTTAAAGTCAAAGAAGCAACGAGTGACTCGGCAAAGATTGGAGGTTTTGCGGCTGTCGTGGGAGACGCATGAACATTTCACGGCCGAGGGAATGTTGACTTGGGCCCGCAAGTTAGATCAAGCGGTTTCGCGAGCTACGGTCTATCGTTCTCTTGCCCTTTTGGTTGAGGGTGGCTTCTTGTCTGTGTTGGAGCGCGGAAAGGAAAGCTCTCTCTATGAGCACTCGCTAGGGCATGCCCATCATGACCACATGGTGTGCTTGTCATGCGAAACCATTATTGAGTTTCAGTGTGAAGCTATTGAAGAACTTCAACGGCTTGAAGCAAAGAAACGTGGTTTCAACCTCGTCGATCATAGTTTGACGCTGGAAGGTTATTGCTCTCAGTGCAAGAACCCAGCGTGTTAGGGCACAACGTTTCCGACTTTACAGTTGGTTTGCGATGGCTTCGGCAACATTCCGAGCGATGTCGGCGCGTCCACGAACCAATTGCCGTGCAGAAACTTTGATTTCCGCCAATTCCTGGGTGCGCTCAAACATCACGACGCGAATCAGGACGTCGGCGTCATCAATACGGCAACGAATTCGCATGGGGGCTTCGGCAATTTCCACTTCCTCACCGCGTGCGCGCGCAATGGATTTAGCGGCGTCCCAAGTACGGGCAGGAGTAGTTTCGACAACAATGTTGCCTCCTTCGTCTGAGTATTCGTCATAACTCCAAATGCCTACCGCGGCTGCGGCAGCAAAAGGAATGAGAACACAAGAACCAAGGAAGAGAAGGGCGGAAAGTGCGAATGCAGATTTTTTCATGAGAGCTCCATTAGGCTACCGAGATTGTAGCCCTTAGGTCACTCCAGTTGAAGAGTTGCTCCTGATTCTTCAAAATCCTTTGAATCATTCCGTGATGAAAGCGGGGACTCCGTGCCCAAGCACAGCCGAGTGCCTCTCCCCAAGCTTCCATGGCAATCCAGCGTGCCTGAGGGTGCAAGTGAGGAATCTTGGACAATTCCACGAGGTCGGCGGTAGGGGCCTCTGCAAAGAACGGATTCAGCAGGCGTTTACATGCATGGCGAAAAGCCGCTGCCATGATTTTCCCACGCGGATCGATTCGCTTGCCGAGGGGGCATTCGGCCAAGATGGTGTGGGCCGCTGCTTCGACCAAAAGGTTGAAAGACGGCGCCGACGGCATCCAGCAATTCGGTCTTCCTGCTAAGGGGATGAATTGTTCTGGGGTTTTGTGGGGAGACCAAAGGGAGCGCATGTCCAGGGAGAGTCGCGAAGAGAACTTTGCCCATTCATCGGGGCCGTGAAGGACTGGAATGCTGGATGGAGTCGGCAAGCGCAGTGCTTCGGCGAGGCAATGCATAATCTCCTCACATAAATCCGTGGTTCGTTCTTGAGCGGCTCTATCCCAAGGCTGATCTTCTTGTTGAAGGAGGCTAGCTTCGCGCACTAAAGGTGGTGTGTGTAGCCACGCCCAGTGTCCCTCGCCCCACTGAAGGATGGGGTCAAACCAGTCTGAGTTGCCGGCTCGCCAAAGAGGTTCGGGAGATTGGTGCAAAATGATGGGCTTTCCGCCGACTTGGCGGAGCGCTTCGGGAAGGTGGCTTTCCGCAAGATGCCAATCGCCAAAGAACAGAGTCCAATGCACATCCGGCGTCTTTGCTTGAAGTTCTGCCCAGAGAGAAGCAGCCGAAGTGTCCCTATCTTGAGGGCTTCCGTCTTGCCAGGCCCCGGCGACCAGTCCGCCCTGCTTGGCGAGCACTTGGAAGACGTCGGCATAGCACTCCTTGGCTTGTCGGCCATCTACCAATTGAAGATCCTTGGCTTGCAAAGCTTCCTTCGCCGTCAAGAGATGGTTGGCGGGAAGGAGTTCAAGAAGAACCCCGGGTTGTTGGGCAGAGTTTTGCATCTCCAGTAAAAAAGCAAAGGAGCGGCCGGATCGTCGGTGGGGATGGAAATCTCCGACGACACTCGGCCACCCCTCGGCCAGAGCAGTTTGCATTTCGCTCTGAGTTGCCCCCTTTTTCTCTTGTTCGAAATCCTCCACCCAGTCTTGACGGTAATGCGCAAGATGGTCCGGGAGAGGGGAATAGGCCGACCAGATTCCGCGTAAACGGGTTTCCATGTTGGCCATCTCATCCAAAAGATGCTGGTGACTGAGGTTCACCTTCACCTATCGGCGAAGCCGGGCGGATGCCTTAAGGTGGAAAAGGTCTTTTCTGCTCTAAGCAGGCGGGGCAGGGGTCTGCGCCAAGTAAGGCGCTAAGAGTCCACGGAAGAAGGCAATGCCCTCTGTGCCGTCGCCCCAATCTCCCGCACCTCGGTCGGGGAGGTGGTCTGCGGACAGATTGCGTTCTGGATGAGGCATGAGACCCACAATGCGTCCACTGGGGGAGACCAGTCCGGCAATGCCGTCGAGCGACCCATTCGGGCAATCGGGGTAGGCCGTCGTGGCTTGACCCTGGGCATTTGCGTAACGCAAGGCAATAACCCCAGCTTCTTCGAGGACTTTTAAATCCTCAGGGTTTTCAAGAACAAATTGACCTTCCGCATGGGCGGAGGGGGCGGGGAGCAAGCTGCCGACGGGCAAGACATGCCCTAAAGGCTTTTCTAGGATGAGCCGAGTCCATCGGCATTCAAAGCGGTGCGTTTGATTCCATGTAAGTGAGGCTCTAACGCCGGGGATTCCCGGAAGGAGCCCCATTTTGACAAGCACCTGAAAGCCATTGCAGGGTCCAAAAATGGTTCCTCCGCTCTTGTGGAACCTCTCCAACGCTGCTCCTAAGTGTGTGAGGATTTCCAGAGCCAGAATGCGTCCCGCGCCCAAGTCATCTCCGTAAGTAAATCCTCCAGGAATGGAGAAGACGTCTGCATTCTGAAGGAGCTCTGGGCTATTGATGAGTGCATGAATATGCACGTCTTGAACCGTGGCTCCGGCTGACTCCCAGGCAAAGCGTAGCTCTCTGTCACAGTTCATCCCTGCGGCAAAAAGTTGAAGGACACGTGGTTTCATGCCATGACTCCGTTGGCGGTAGCGAGTTCCTCGTAGGTAAGGGTGGCTAGGTTCTTTTCTTTGTCCATCAGAAATAGTTTTGCTTCTTGGAGAACTTCACCGACAACAAAGCAAGGTTGCCCTCGGAAGACGGCTTGAAAGGAGTCCAAATGACTTGGGGAAACTTCCACAAGGAAACGAGTGGGAGTTTCCGAGAACAGTGCGGCGGTGCTACAAAGTTCTGGGTCTGCCGACACCTTGCTTGTGTCCACACGGGCGCCGAGGCAGGAGCCCAGAGTCATTTCGGCTGCCGCAACGGCAAGGCCCCCTTCGCAAAGGTCGTGGCAGGCACGCACTAGTCCCAAAGTGATGGCCTCATGCATGGCTGAGAAACACGCTGGTGCAGTGGTGAAGTTTGGGCAGGGGGGGATGGAGTCCGGCAAGCTCAAAAAATCGCTGGCAACCGACCCGCCACCGTCGCCGAAAGTTTCTCCAACAAGCACCAGTAGGTTGCCAGGATTTTTCAGAGGGGTGGTCACCGTTTGCGCAGTATCCTCCACAATGGCCATGGCTGTGCAAAGCAACGTGGGCGGAATGGCGACCTCTTCATCTCCAACGCGATATTCATTGTTCAAGGAGTCTTTCCCTGAAATAAATGGGGCACCGTAAGCGATGGCCGCGTCATAGCACGCGTCGGCGGCCAGTACGAGGGAGCCCAATCGGTCTGGCTTTCTGCAGTCGCCCCAACAGAAGTTATCCAGGATGGCAGTGCGGTGTGGGTTCCCTCCGGCGGCAACAGCATTTCGGATGGCTTCATCAATGGCACATGCAGCCCCCGCGTAAGGGTCAATCATGGAAATGCGTGGGGCAATTCCGCAACCCAATGCGGCTCCTTGGGGAAGGTCCAGGCGCGGCTTGATGACACTTCCATCACCTGGTCCGTGTCCTGTAGATCCTTGATACGGTTTGACCACCGTGCCTCCTTGGACTTCGTGGTCATATTGTCGCACGATCCATTCCTTGCTGACGACCGATGGATGTGCCAAAACGTCTTGAAGGAGGGATTTATAGTGGGGCGCCGACGGCCACGCTGTTGCGGAAAGATTGGGTTGGACGAACGTAGCCTGTCGCACAGGTTGCGGTACAGCGCCGTGGAGAAAGGACATCGGCAAGTCGCCTACGACTTCATTGTGCCATTTCAAAACGAGTCGCCCCGTGTCTTCAAAGGTGCCTAACACCGTGAGCTCCACGTCGTGCAGAGCACAAAGTTCCTGAAGGCGATCTAGTTTTGCGGGTGGTACGGCACAAACCATGCGTTCTTGTGCTTCACTAATCCAAATTTCCCAGTAAGACAGCCCCGGGTATTTCAAAGGTGCGTGGGAAAGCTCCACCACTGCCCCAAGGTCTTCGCCCATTTCTCCGACAGCCGATGAAAATCCACCTGCACCACAATCCGTAAGCGCGGAGAAAAGTCCCTCATCCCGCGCAATGAGTTGAACATCCAAAACTTTCTTTTCCGTGATGGGGTCTCCAATTTGCACCGCTGTAGAGTCGACCGTTTCCGAGTCTTCATGAAGGGCCTCGGAGGAAAAGGTTGCGCCATGAATCCCATCTCTTCCGGTGCGGCCCCCAAGAGCCACAATAAAGTCACCAGGAAAGGCTTCTTTTTCTACGTATTTTTTTGGAATCTCGCCAATGCATCCGGCAAAAACTAATGGGTTCGCTACGTAACCTTCATCACGTATCACCGTGCCGCAAACCGTCGGGATGCCCATTCGGTTCCCGTAGTCCCGAACTCCACCAATCACACCCGATAGGACGCGGTCGGGGTGCAAGGTGCCAGGGGGTAAGTCCTCGCGGGGCATGTTCTTTGGGCCAACACAGAAGACGTCCGTGGCGGCAAAGGGACGCGCGCCCAAGCCTGTGCCCAAAATATCACGGATGACGCCGCCAATCCCCGTGCCGGCGCCGCCATAGGGGTCCAAGGCTGAAGGGTGGTTATGGGTTTCCACTTTGATGGCAAGGCCGATGTCGTCCGTCATGGCAATCACGCCTGCATTGTCCTTAAAAACACTCCAGCACCATGGAGGAGAAAGCTGTTGTGTCGCTTCGAAAACGGTTTCTTTGAGTAGGTTCTGGTAGTGTTTTTCTTCAAGAACAACGCCTTGAGAATTCACTCTCTGAAAATGAACTGGGCCCGTGAGTGTTTTGTGCTTGCAGTGTTCCGACCAAGTTTGTGCGAGTGTTTCCAGTTCGACGTCGGTAGGTTCTCTTTGCTCGTTGAGATAAAACGCTTGAATCACTTTCATCTCCTCGACGGAAAGCGCAAGACTCATCGTACTTGAAATGTGAGCGAGGTGTTTGTCGTCGGCCTGAAGTAGGGGAACTTCCCGACGCTGACAAGGAATGTCTCTGGGCCGGGGGTGAGACCGAACAGCGGAGGAGGCTAAGGAAACTTCCTCAATCGTGGTATTCGCCAACGCCTTCGCGCCGGCCTGGAGGAAGTCGGCGGCGTTCACGGGGCCATCCACACGGAAAGTGCGGTAAGTCTCGATGGCCTCCTCTTCAGGGAATCGATAGCCCAGAAACGCAAGAGATAAGCGTGTAGAGTGGGCCTCAGGGTCAGCGACTCCCGCAAGGCGTCGGACGACCAAAGTTGCGTCTCCATGGGGATGGGATTCCTCTGGGGCGTAGATGGCAAATTGCTCGGTGACGGGGTCCGCGAGAAGTTTCTCCGCAGCCTCGTGGACCTCAGCGAGGGTCATGGAACCAGGGAGAAGGTAGGCCCGGCCACTTCGAATGGGTGAATCTAAAGGAAAACCGCGTGCTGCGAGGGCTTCTCGAGCTGCATTTCCTAAAGGGTCAGGCCGACCAGAAGTTAATTCCAGTTCCACGCGCCAGGAGGCTTTTTGCATTGTGTCAAATTAGGGATGGGGTTTGATGTATCCTAGAGTTTCCTACCCAAGGGTTCTATCCTTCTCAGCCATGGCCCGGAAAAAACTAAAAACATCCTCGAAACCGGCAGCTCTTCCTTTTGAGCAGCCCATTGAAGACGTGCGTAACCGCCTGAAGGAGCTTGAAAGTCTCGCGGGAAAGACCGCTCATGATTTAACGGAGGAAATCGCCTTCTATCAAGAGAGGTTGACCACCTTGACTCAGGAAGTTTACGGGGGGCTGACGGCTTGGAATCGGGTTCAAGTTGCTCGCCATCCGAACCGCCCTTTGACCACCGACTTTATCCAATATCTTTTCACAGATTTTGTGGAGCTCCACGGAGATGGTCTCTACGGCGATGATCCGGCTATGGTGACCGGCTTTGCCACTTTGGAGGGGCGTCGGCTGCTTTTGGTGGCGCAGCGAAAGGGGCGTGATGTGAAAGAACGCTTGCGCTGTCATTTTGGATCTTCGCATCCCGAGGGTTACCGCAAGGCACTCTCAAAAATGCGGCTTGCAGAGCGATTGCAGTTGCCCATTGTTTGCCTCATTAATACACCAGGGGCCTATCCCGGCGTCGGAGCGGAAGAGCGTGGCCAAGCAAGAGCCATTGCGGAAAACATCCATGAAATGTTTGGAATTCAAGTCCCCATTGTCGTGGTGGTGATTGGAGAAGGTGGATCTGGTGGGGCGCTTGGCATTGCCATTGGAGATCGCGTTGGCATGATGGAAAACGCGTGGTACTCCGTGATTTCTCCGGAAGGTTGCGCCAGCATTCTCTGGCATTCTGCCGACGGCAAGGAAGAAGCGGCCGAGGCCTTGAAATTAACGGCAAATCCTATGCATGACCTGGGGTTAGTTGATCAGGTGATTCCAGAGCCTGTGGGTGGGGCCCATGCGCACCCTAAAGAGGCTATGCGAGCCGTCGCCGAGCAAATTGACTTGTGGCTGACTGAACTTGAGAAACTCCCTATGGATGCTTTGTTGGAAGCGCGTTACCAGAAATTCCGAACTATCGCTTCTGCGGGAAGCCTCGTGACCTCACCATGAGTGAAAAAAAGCCTAACGCGCAGGGGGATTCTCCCGTAGAGGGGGGTAGAAACATGAACAGTTCCGCATTGAAACTTGTCTCAGAAACGGCCCCGTTGACCCCTCCTCCTGGAGTTAGCGGGGCTATTTTAAGTGATGAAGAGCTGTTTGCCTTGTGCATTGATGGTCAGCGCGCGGCTTTTCAGACCTTGGTTGAGCGCTATGAGGCCAAGGCAGTTTTTACTGCACGGGGGATTGTCGGCAATACAGAAACGGCTCGGGAAGTGGCTCAAGACGCTTTTTTAAAGGTCTACGCGCACCGCGAACGTTTTGACCTGAAGAGAAAATTCAGTACTTGGTTTTATCGTATTTTAAGAAATCAAGCCGTGGATCGGGTTCGCCGGCAGGCATCGGGCACCCCAGGAGCTGCTGTCGGCTTTGTAATGGATTGGCACTCCTCCACTGAGGGACCTGTGCGGATGGCCTCTCGAGATGAGCGCAAAGAATCCGTGGCCCGCATCCTCTGTGCCCTTCCCGAAAAATTCCGAATCGTTCTCGCACTCAGAGATCTCGAAGGGCTTTCTTGTGGAGAAATTGGGGAACGGACTGGCTCCACGCCGGGAACGGTCCGCTGGCGTTTGCATCATGCGCGGAAACTATTTAAAAAGAATTGGGAACGGAACTTTGGGAAAGAAAGCGGGGGAAAAGAACTATGACTTGCGCAGGCGTTTGTGAAGCTCTGCCGCTTTATGTGGGTGGTGACCTTTCCGTCTCAGAGGCGGCCCAGGTTCAGCAGCATTTAAACCAGTGTTCCTCTTGTGAGCACGAGTGGCAAACGTTTCAAGCGGCTCACGCGGATCTCCTCAGCTTGACTCCTTCTTCTCTCTCGGAGCCCCTCCCTTTGTGGGCAGCCGTGGAAGAACGTCTGTCAGCCGTGGATGCGGTTCAACGGCATCAACGGCATCAGCGGCCTTTTTGGCGGAAACCTGTGGCGTGGACTTCTTTGGCGGCGGCGATGTTATTGGCTTTACTTCCGACCCTACTTTCGGAAGATGTTTCCCCAGACTTGTCGCTTCCGAGCATGCCACGGAGTGCTCATGCTTCGGACCTTGAAATCCTTCCGCAGGCCCCCGAAGGTTCTGCATTGGTTCCGGTTCCCGATGCGGTTCTCAGAGATTTTCTTTTAAACAATGGTGCCATGATGGAAAATTTTCTCCTTGGCACGGCAAGTCCCTTTGCGCAACCTGCAGGGTTGACACACACGGACTTGTAGGCTTCGCTCATGTTGTTGGGCTTTCTGCTTTTTAGTTCGCTTTGCCAAGAAGTGCCGTCAGTCGCATCCCCATTGCGGTCGGATTCGCCGGCCCCGCTGAGCGCACCGGCTTTACGCCTTTCCACGGGGCCTTCAGGGAAAACGATCTCTTTTCTTGGGCAGATCGAGCAAGAGTTACAAACGCTTTATCAGTATTTGCGGCCAAGTTCTGTCCTCGTTCGTTTCTCGGTAGCTGTTCAGCAGGAAAGCCGGTCGGAGCTGAAAAACATATTTGTATCCGGCCTCGTTCTTGATGCTTCTGGCTTAGTGGTAGCTCCGGTCATCCCTACCTCAGCCAGGGCTGGGATAACCTTGAGAGACTGGAAAGGAAAGGAGGCTTCTGCTGTGGTGATTGCGGAGAGCAAGGAACTTGGTGTTTCTCTTCTCAAAGTGGAAGGTCTTAATCTAGAAAGTCCACCATTTGGTTTTTCCGAGGATCTTCCTGTCGGGAGCTTCTGCTTGGCGATCGGCAACGGCTTCGGCTTAGAAAGCAGTTTTAGTCTGGGGATTGTTTCTGGAAAGCAGCGAAATTTTCAAGGGAAAACGCAACTCTTGCAGGTGTCCAACCCTGTGAACCCAGGAGACGGCGGAAGTTTGCTAGCCAACCAAAGTGGCCAAATTGTGGGCATTCTTTTGATCTCTTTGCGCGGAGAAGAGGCCACCGACTCCCGTCAAATTTCCACGTCCTTTCCGCCAGCGTCTGGAATCTCCTTTGCCTTGCCGATCCAGCATGTACTGCGTGCATTCCAGGAATTCCAGCCCCATGCGCCGCGACCACGGCCCCGTTTAGGCTTGGGGGTTGAGTTGCAATTACGAGGCGGAAAAGCACGCTTGGTTGTGGTGCGCGTGCTTCCTGATTTCCCGGCCGAAGTGGCGGGGATTCGCCTCGGAGATATATTATTACGCTTTGAGGGTCAGCCGCTTCAGCGCCCCGAAGACTTGCTTCGTTTGCTGGCAAAAGCCCCTGTTTCTGTATCCGTTTCTTTCTTGCGTGAGGGCAAGTTACGGACTGTGCAAGTAGATCTCTTGCTGCCCAAACGAAAAGAGTGACTTCTGGAGTGCCTACTGGCTACGGTAATTGGCAACAATCGTGAGGGCCCGGTCAACTTCCAGGCTGTCAATGCCCAGCGGAGTTCTGCCCAAGAAAACTTGCATGTCCGCGGCAGCAAGTGCGTATCGGCCAAGATATTGCCGACAAAGCCCACGGTTGTAGTATTCCGCAACGCGGTGTGGGTCAAGGAGGAGTAACTTGGTGAGTTCCGCATCGGCAGCCACCCAGTTTTTTTGATTCATATGAAGCGTGGCTGCCAGCCCCCGGGCTGCAATTTCCCATTCAATGTCAAGAAGAAGGTCCCGACGGATTTGGTTTTCTTGGGTGGCAGGGAGCTCCTGGAGAAGAAGGCGCTGGTTCTTATGTTTGCGGCTCTTTTGAAGGACTTGGCAAAGATGTGCAATCGTTGCAAACGCTTCCACTTCTTTGTTGAGCAAGGCGTAAACACTTGCTTGATGTTGCAAGGCAAAAATCCAATCTGGCTGCTGCTCAAGCGTGGCTCCGATGTAACCTAGAGCCTTTTGGAGGTGCGCTTGTGAGGTCTCGCGAGTGCGTTTGCTGCGCGTCTCCAGTTCTGCCCGATCAAAGGCGTCAGATTCCGGCAAGTCAGCAGCCCGTATGGCAAGGAGTGTGGATTCTCCCTGGAGGAACTCCGCGTACCGAAGGTGATATTCACAGAGAGAGTAGGCCGTCCGGTGGTTGTCGAGGGCCTTATGAGCTATTTCCAATGGCTTTCTGGCCGCGGCAACGGACGAAAGATCTCCTTTTTTGATAAGCGTCCTTCCAAGGACAAAATTGAGGATACCGTCTTTCGGGTCAACCTCGAGTCCTCGAGTGGCTTGTTGCTGGGCTCGGGTGTAGTCCTCGAGCTCATAGTACCGAGCAGCCCGCTGGGAATAATCGTCTCGAAGGTTTTCTTCCTCTGCGGAGAGGGAGCAGGCACCAATGACGAGAAAAAGGAGGAGGTGCTTCATGGAGGTTTACTCTTTATCCCATAGCCATGGAGACTGGATAGGTTCCCAATCTTCTAGGCCATCAGGGAAAAAGAGTGCCAATTCCCGTGTCGCACTTTCAGGGGAATCAGATCCGTGGAGCAGATTGTAAGATTTGGAGCAACCAAAGTCCCCACGAAGGGTGCCCGGCTGCGCTTCAATCCCAAAGGTTTTCCCCATGAGGGCACGCGCAACGGTGACCGCTTCTGGCCCACGAAGGGCTAGGGCCATGATGGGGGACGAAGTCATAAAGCCCACTAGACCCTCATAAAAGGGCCTTCCGACATGTTCCGCATAGTGCTGAGCGGCCATCTCTTGGCTTAGCGTCAAAAGGCGCATTCCGACAATTTGGAGGCCTTTGTCCTCAAAGCGAGAAAGGAGACGCCCGGCGAGGCCTCGGTGGAGAGCGTCGGGCTTGAAGAGGATGAGAGTGGTGTCCATGGGGGGGGTATTCCTAGTTGTGGAGCAGAAGGATAGAAATTTCGGGGAAAGTTCGCCACTTTCCTTCTTGTTATCTTTACGAGGGTGTTTAAAATATGCCGCGTTTTCTTGATTTGCTTGTCAAGTTCGAAAATAAGATGATCTTTCCTTCCCTCTTGAAGAGATTTGACCAATTCTTCCTCGAAAAACACCGACCGGCAGCGTGATGTTCTGCGCTTTTCATCAGTCGCATGGAATTCGGCGCAAGGGTTGGCCTTTTCGTTTTGGGTGGAGACTTCCCGGCGTCTTCCTTGGGTCTAGGAACCTTTGGAGGACTTATACTGTGCGCCCAATCATGGCTAGGTAACGCATTTTGTTGCCCGCCACTGTTCTTTCTACTTTCGTAGAGAATCTTGAAACAATCAGACTTCGCCAAGCATGCCACACTAGGTCTCGAGTTTTTTGCCTCGATAGCCCTTTTCACGTGGCTTGGCTATAAGTTAGATTTAGTCACCGGCTTCTCCGATGGCTTTCCTTTGTTTCTACTCCTCGGCGTATTTCTTGGTGTAGGGCTTGGTATTTACCGCCTCTACCTCAAGATGAACGACGATGATTCTCATCCGCCTTCATCCGAATGAACACCCACGACTTGATCTCTTTGGTTATTGGTTTTGGACTTGCATTAATCTGTGAAGCAATTCTAGCTGCAAAGCGTAGAAAAGCCCTAGCAGAGCATTCCCCATCATCAACCAGTATCCTTGTGGTCATTGCTTTAGGTTTTCTTGGCCGGCTCTGCGTCCTTTTCATTGGCGCCATTGTCGGAAAGAAAACAGGTTGGTATCGTTTTGATTTATTCCTCTACTCTTTTGTAGCGGGTCTGTTGGTCGGCGAAGTGTCTTTCTTCTTAAAGACAAAAAGAAAATAACCTTAGTCCCCAGTTTCATCCCAACGTTATAAATTGGCTTCAGCCTTGTTCAGCGTCTTAGCAACTTTCTCCGCATCCTCAGGATCAGGCGGTGAGGGTAAGGCTGATCCATTCGAGACATTGTTTGCCCACGTGGTGCCACAGACATCCTTTTATGGCATAGAAATGCCACACCTGTTTGGTCTTCAAGTGTTTGACATTCAGTTGTTTCAGTTGTTAGCAATGGTACTTATCGTTGCATTTTTTGCGCCTGTTCGCTCGGCAGTAGCTAACAATGGTGGTGGACGGGTGACCAAAATCTTCGCTGGCTGGGTAACTTGGTTGCGCGACGAAGTAGTGGTGCCAAATTTAGGTGAAAAGGACGGACGTCGTCTGTTGCCGATGTTCCTGACGCTATTCTTCTTTATTGTCTTTATGAACCTTCTGGGCCTGATTCCAGGTGGTTTGACGGCAACCGCAAGTGTTTATACTGCTGCCGGTTTATCTTTGGTCACACTGGTAGTCATGGTGGTTGGCGGCATGATGGTTCAGGGGCCAATCAAGTTCTGGCTAAGCCTTGTGCCTTCGGGTGTACCAATGGCTTTAGTGCCCGCGTTATTCGTGCTTGAAGTATTAGGTCTAATAATTAAACCCTTCGCCCTTACTATGCGTTTGATGGCGAACATGACAGGAGGCCATTTGGTTCTTTTGTCTTTCCTTGGCCTCATGTTTTTCTTTGGCCAAGACAGTACAGCCACCGGCTTTGCGGTATCCCCGCTAGTCGTCGGCATGTCTGTTTTCATGATGATAATTGAAGGCTTTGTTGCTCTTCTGCAAGCGTATGTATTCACTCTTCTTTCGGCAATTTTTGTCGGCATGTGTTTGCATCCTGATCACTAATCCCTAAAAAAAATAACACAGATGTTTACTCTTCTTCAAGATCTTCCTGCAGCAGACGCCAAAGTGGTTGTCGAAGCAGCAATGGTTACTGTTTCTCATGCTAACGCCGCAATTGGCGCTGGACTTGCTGTAGTTGGTGCCGGTATTGGTATTGGCCTTATTGGTCACGGTGCCGGTTTGGGTATTGCTCGTCAGCCGGAAGCTGTGGGTGACATTAAAGGTAACGCCATCGTTTTGGCTGCACTCGTTGAGGGCGCTACTTTCTTCGCGATTGTAGTCGGCTTACTTTTCGCTCTTAAGTAAAAAACCACCGGAAGCTGTGTTTACCTGCGTCGTGTAGGTAAGCGCTAATTCTGATTACGTAATGAATCACCTCTCTCTTTTCACGGTCCTATCGGGCGAAGGCGGCAACGGCATAGCAAGCTTGCTAGATGTTGGCCAGTCATCAATGATTTGGACAGTATTGATTTTTGTTATCGCTCTTCCATTGATGTGGAAGTTCGTTTTTGGTCCCATCGCTATGGCGCTAGAAACTCGCGAAGAACAAGCGCGCGAAGCTGCAGCTGCTGCCGAAGAGGCACGCCGCGAAATTGAGCGCATGCAGGCAAGTATCCAAGAAGACCTCGAGAGCGCACGACGCGAAGCTGCCGAGCAGGTTAATGCTGCAAAGGCGCGCGCCGCTGATCGCGAAAAAGAACTTCTTGTTGCTGCTAAAGAAGAGGCTGCTAAAGAGCGCGCCCGTGCAAAGGCTGACATTGATCAATCGCTGGTGACTGCTCGTGAAATCCTACGTCAAGAGGCAGTGCGCCTTGGTATTGATGTGGCCCAGCAAGTGATTAGCCGCGAATTTTCCAGTTCTGACCAAGATCGTCTTGTTCAAGATTTCCAGGCGAAAATCGAGAACTAAAGAATGGCAATCGCTGCTCAATCGACTCCTGCTGCTAGCCGTTACGGACTAGCTTTATTTGAGGCTGCCAATTCTCAGTCTGCATTAGATGCGGTGCAAGGTGACATGAGTCTGCTAGGGACGGTGCTCCGCTCTGATGTTGGCCAAGCGCTAACGGATCCGCGGTGGTCTACTGCCGCAAAGCTAGGAGCCATTACTAAGGCATTCTCTTCTGGGCTGCATCCTTTGACAGCCGATTTCATCAAAGTGCTTGCTCGACGTAAGCGTTTTGAATTACTGCCACAGGTACCCGTTGTTTTTGCAAGGTTGCTCGACGAGCATCATGGTATTCTTCGCGGTCAACTTGAAGCGGCGTTTGCTGTGAGCGATGAAACGCTTGCTGCTGTCGAAGCTTCACTCTCTCAAGAAACAGCTAAGAAGGTTGTGCTGGGCACCTCGGTGAACGAAAGTTTGTTGGGCGGCATCTGTGTAACTTTGGCTGGCATCCTTTACGACGGCTCAGTTTTAGGGCAGTTAAACCGGATGCGTACTCGTTTAGAGACTGTAGAGCTCTAATTAATTCCAACAACTTGCTTTAATCAAATGGAACTCAATCCTTCCGAAGTAACCTCTGTCTTAAAAGCTGAAATTGAAAACTTTCAGTCCGAGGCTTCAACTGAGCACGTAGGTCAAGTACTACAAGTGGGTGACGGCGTTGCCCGCATTTACGGTCTAGAACACTGCATGATGTCGGAGCTTGTTGAGTTCCGTGACGGCGTCATGGGAGTCGCTTTGAACTTAGAAGAAGACAATGTTGGCTGTGTGCTTCTCGGCAACGCTTCTTCTGTGAAGGAGGGAGATATAGTCAAAAGTACCGGAAAAGTGATTTCCGTGCCCACTGGAGACGAGCTTCTCGGCCGCGTGGTCAATGCACTGGGTGAGCCTATGGATGGCCGCGGTGTGATTCAAACTTCGTCCGACGACCTCCGACCCATTGAACAAACCGCCCCGACGGTGGTAGAGAGAGAGCCTGTAACGGAACCCATGATGTCAGGGATTAAGTCTATTGACGCGATGATTCCTGTAGGGCGAGGACAAAGAGAACTCATTATCGGTGATCGTCAAACGGGCAAAACAGCATTGATTATTGACTCCATCATTAATCAAAAGAATACAGGTGGAGGAGACCCTTCTAATCCAGAACAAGTCCTATGTGTTTACAATGCCATCGGGCAAAAGCAATCCACTGTGGTGGAAGTGCTCCGTCGTTTGGAGGAAGCCGGTGCAATGTCGTACACAATTATTGTGAATGCGTCGGCGTCGGAAGAGGCTTCTATGCAGTTTCTTTCCCCTTACTCAGCAACGGCCATGGCGGAGCGTTTCCGTGATGCAGGCCGCCACGTATTGATTGCCTACGATGACTTGACCAAGCAGGCTTATGCCTACCGTCAGGTCATGCTTCTCCTGCGTCGCCCACCGGGTCGCGAGGCTTACCCCGGTGACGTGTTTAACTTGCATAGCAAACTCCTTGAGCGCTCGGCAAAGTTGTCACGCAATGCGCATGAATTGAACCCTGAGAAATATTCTGCCGGTGGCGGGTCGATTACAGCTTTCCCGGTGGTGGAGACTCAAGAGGGTGACGTGTCGGCATATGTGCCGACCAACGTGATTTCAATTACGGACGGTCAGATTTTCCTTGAATCCGACCTCTTCTACTCTGGGGTTCGCCCGGCGGTGAACGTTGGGATTTCTGTATCTCGTGTAGGCGGTGCCGCACAAACCCCTGCCATGAAAAAGGTTGCCGGTGGTTTGAGAATCAATCTTGCTCAATTCCGAGAGCTTGAGGCTTTCGCACAGTTCGGTTCTGACTTGGACACGGCAACGCAGCAGGCTTTGACACGCGGTGCGCGACTTGTGGAACTTCTCAAGCAGGGCCAATACGTTCCTTTGAAGAATTCAGAACAGATTGTTTCTATCTTTGCCGGAACTTCGGGCGTTTTAGATGACATCGAAAATGCACAAGTCCCTTCCTTCGTAGAAGGTCTTGTCGAGCATATGAATGCCAACCACGCCGACGTCATGATTGAGTTGGATCAGTGGAAGACAAAATGGACGGATGAACTCGAAGGCACCGTAAAGAGTGCTTGTGAAACCTTCTCTGGCCAATTTTCCGCATAGGATTTTTTTGTGGCAAACATTCGCGACCTAAGGCAGCGCATCACTAGCGTGGGGAATATCCAAAAGATAACCCGTGCTATGGAAATGGTGGCTACCACCAAGTTGCGTCGCTTTCAGGCCAATACCGTCAACGCACAGCCTTATTCAGAGGAAATCGATTCCTTGGTAAAGTGCCTTGCTGGTGCCGTGGCCTCGGATCCCGAAGCTGCGGGGGAAGCCGCTTCGCTTTTCTCCGAAGGCAATGCGGCTGCGCCATTAGGCGTCCTTTTTGTCGGCTCAGACCGCGGACTTTGTGGTGCCTATAATTCCAACGTCGCCAGGGCTCTCGATGAGTTCATTCAGTCCTCAGATAAAGAATGCGTCCTCTATGTCGTGGGCTCCAAGGCAATGGCTCACGCAGATCGCCGAGACTATAAGGTGGCAGCTTACTTCGAGGACTTCAGTTTAGAGCAAGTCAACTTTGCAACGGCGGCAGGGATTAGCAACCATTTAGTTTCGGAGTTCCGCTCCGGGGCCGTTTCCAGCTTGATGATTTGTGCAACGATTTTCAAATCTATGGCTCGTTATGACCCTACCATCACTCGATTTCTGCCTATTGCAGCTCCAGACGGAGCTCCCGCGGCCGATACTATTCTCGAACCAAGCGGCCCAGAACTTCTCGGTCGCTTGATTCCTCGTTACCTCGAGACCAGAGTGTTCCACTCTTTTCTTGAGTCCATTACTTCGGAGTATGCCTCCCGCCGGTTTGCCATGAAAAACGCAACCGATGCGGCGGGGGATATGAAGAAGGACATTACCCGTGTTTACAACCGTGCCCGTCAGGCAAAAATCACCTCGGAAATCACCGAGATTGTTTCCGGCGCGGAAGCCCTTTAATCCACTGCTTGCACCATGAGCGCTCAAGGTTCCATTAAACAAATTTTCGGCCCTGTGGTCGACGTCGCATTCGCTGGGGATCTCCCATCCATCAACGATGCTATTCTCGTCTCTCGTGAAGGCGAAGACGATCTCGTACTCGAGGTCGCTCAGCACCTCGGCGATAAACTCGTCCGCTGCGTTTCGATGTCTTCCACCGACGGCCTCCGACGCGGCCTTGCGGCTTCGGCCACGGGCGCGCCCATTTCGGTTCCTGTCGGCGAAGCTACCAAGGGTCGAATCTTCAACCTTCTTGGGGAGCCTTTGGACTTCAAAATTAAGGGAGATGTCAAGGCCGACAAGCGGTGGCCGATTCACCGGCCCGCTCCAAAATTTGAAGACCAGGAGGCGGTTTCTGAAGTCTTCGAAACCGGCATTAAGGTGGTCGACCTTCTCTGTCCCTTCGCCATGGGAGGCAAAATTGGTCTCTTCGGTGGTGCGGGTGTGGGCAAGACCGTTTTGATTCAAGAACTCATTCGAATTACGGCTGTAGAGAAAGGTGGTTTCTCTGTTTTCTGTGGTGTGGGAGAACGGACCCGGGAAGGTACGGACCTTTGGATTGAAATGTCCGAGTCCGAATACACAACTCCCGATGGTGGAAAGGCTGCGGTGATTGATAACGCCGTTCTCGTTTTTGGCCAAATGAATGAGCCTCCTGGGGCTCGTTTGCGCGTTGCTCTTTCTGGCCTCACTATGGCTGAATACTTCCGCGACGAAGAAAATAAAGACGTCCTCCTTTTCGTAGACAACATTTTCCGCTTCGTGCAAGCAGGCTCCGAGGTCTCGGCACTCTTGGGCCGAATTCCATCGGCAGTGGGCTACCAGCCAACCTTGGGTTCGGAGATGGGCGCTCTGCAGGAACGAATCACATCCACAAAAGATGGCTCGGTGACTTCCATGCAGGCCGTTTATGTCCCTGCAGATGACTTTACCGACCCTGCTCCTGTGGCTTCCTTCGCTCACTTGGACTCCACGATTCTCTTGGACCGTTCAATCTCAGAATTGGGGATTTACCCGGCAGTACACCCTCTCAAGTCAACTTCCCGGATGTTAGATCCGCAAGTCGTGGGAGAGGAGCACTATGGAGTCGCCACCGAAGTTCAGCGCGTTTTACAGCGTTACGCGGATCTGAAGGATATTATTGCGATTTTGGGCATGGAAGAGCTCTCCAATGAGGACAAGTTGACAGTGCACCGGGCACGTCGCCTTCAGCGTTTCCTATCTCAGCCCTTCTTTGTAGCAGAGACCTTCACGGGCGCCCCTGGGCGCTTCGTGTCGAAGGATGACACGGTTCGCTCCTTCCAGGAAATCCTTGCAGGCAAACATGATGATTTGCCGGAACAGGCTTTCTATATGGTTGGCGGAATCGACGAGGCTGTTGAAAAAGCCAAATCCATGTAAACTCTGACTCTGTGGCTTCACTCAACCTGCGCATCATTTCCCCCGAAGGCTCAATCTTTGAGTCGGAGGTTCGGTCTCTTGCCTTTCCTGGCGAGGGCGGTTCATTCGGGATTTTGCCTCATCACGCGGATATGACCTCACTTACGTCCAGTGGGTTGATGTCGGCAAAAGTGGAAGGCGGGGATCCTTTGGAGTTTCTTATCCACGATGGCTTTGCTCAGGTACGGAAAAATGTAGTCACCGTGCTCACGCGTTCTGCGGAGAAACCCCAGGATATTGATTTGGATCGCGCCCGACAAGCTGCGGACCGTGCCAAGGAACGTTTACAGGCTCGGGTAGCTGAGCTGGACCTTTTTCGTGCGCAGGCTGCTCTGCGTAGGGCTCTTATGAGAGAAATGCACGCTCGTTCATGAGTGGGTCCGCCACCTGGCGGAGCCATCATTGCGGCGACCTTCGTGCACAGCACGCAGGAGAGTCGGTTCGTCTTTGTGGATGGGTCGCCAACAGACGCGATCACGGTGGCGTCTCCTTTGTGGACCTTAGAGATCGGTATGGCCTGATTCAATTGATTACGGATGAAGATTGCGCAACGGAGGTCCGCGAGGCTCTTCTTCGCCTCCACCCTGAATATGTCATTCAAGTGGAGGGCACCGTTCGGCTTCGGGGCGGAAATGTAAATCCAGATCGTAAAACTGGAGAAGTGGAGGTGGTTGTCACATCCATTCAAGTGCTCAACCGTGCAGATCGACTTCCATTTGAAATCCAAGAAGATTTGGACGTTCCTGAGGATCTTCGTTTTCAATATCGTTATTTAGATTTACGTCGGCCGTCGGTGTTTAAAAACTTTGAACTCCGTTCTCTGGCCAACTTGGCGATTCGGCAGTCCATGCATGCGGAGGGTTTTATTGAAGTGGAGACCCCTCTTTTGACGCGCTCGACTCCAGAAGGCGCTCGAGATTATTTGGTGCCCAGTCGAGTTCGGCCCGGCGCGTGGTACGCGTTGCCACAGTCACCTCAACTGTTCAAGCAGCTTTCCATGGTGGGGGGCGTGGACAAGTATTATCAAATTGCCCGATGCCTCCGTGATGAAGACCTCCGCTCAGATCGCCAGCCGGAATTTACCCAGTTGGATATGGAAATGTCTTTCGTGGAAGAGGACGAGGTGCTTGCAGTCATCGAAGGTTTAATGGGTAATTTGTATGAGGCGCTGGATGCGGAAGCTCCGTCGGCACCCTTTGAGAGAATGACGTGGGAAGAATCAGTCCGCCGTTTTTCTACGGACAAGCCGGATTTGAGAAACCCCCTTGAAGTCACAGAGCTCGCCGAAGTCGCGGGCGATCTTGGTTTTGTCGTTTACGACGGGGTTCTTGAAAAAGGTGGTTGGGTCCGCGGCATCACGCTTCCTGGAGGCGCAGGTTTGTCCCGTAAGCAGATTGATTCCATCGAGCAGGCCGCCAAAGATGCCGGAGCTGGGGGCGCTGCGTGGTGCAAAGTCGGGGAAGAGGGGCCCACAGGTCCTTTGTCTCGCTTCTTGAAAGAGGCTTCGGGGCAGACCTTCTTGGATGCTCTTGGCGCTCAAGCGGGGGACCTGGTTGTCACCATTGCTGACCGCCCAAGGCGTGCCATGGTGGCCCTGGATGCGGTTCGGCGGAAAATGGCCTCATTGATGGATTTGGTGCAGGGGCCAGATCGCCTTGTATGGATCACAGAGTTCCCTCTTTTTGAAGAGGATGATGAAGGCAAAGTCTTCCCCGCGCACCACCCTTTTACGGCTCCAGTAACCGAGGATATCCCAGCTTTGCAGGCGGGGCAAAAATCAGGCATCCGTTCTCGGGCCTATGACTTAGTGTTGAATGGCGTGGAGCTTGGATCCGGTTCCGTTCGAATTCACGACAAGGTTCTTCAAGAATCGGTTTTTTCTGCTTTAGGTCTTGCCCCGGAAATTGTTAAAGACCGTTTCCAGTTCTTGCTTGAGGCTTTCCGTTTTGGAGCACCCCCGCATGCCGGATTTGCCATCGGCCTGGACCGTCTTTACGCGTTGATGTTCGGCGCAGATTCCATTCGCGACGTCATAGCATTCCCAAAAACTTCTACAGCAACGTGCCCGCTTACGCAGGCCCCGGCTCCTGTGGACTCATCCCAACTCACCGATTTAGGCCTTCAGGCCACGGAACCCTCAAATTAAACCCGGAGTAAATTATCCCCCCTCGCAGAAAACGTTTCGGACCTCCCGAAAAAGAAAAATATCGTATTAACCGTCGCATCCGCATTCGCGAGGTTTTTGTCATTGACGCCGAAGGCAATCAGATAGGCGCCATGCCTACCGCCGATGCCCTTCAGATGGCCGTGAAGGCCGGACTTGATCTAGTGGAGGTTGCTCCGAATAGTCGTCCCCCAGTTTGTCGTATTTTGAACTACGGAAAATTCAAGTATGAGCAGAAGAAAAAGGCACGGGGGAAGCCAAAGTCAACCTCTTCCGTTTTGAAGGAGATTCGTGTTCGCCCTAAAATTGACACCAATGACGTGGATATTAAGGTGCGGAAAGCCAGAGAGTTTTTGGATGCCGGAAATAAGGTCCAGGTGACCTGTCTCTTCCGTGGCCGTGAGATGGCTTACAAAAACTTGGGCCGTGACGTTCTCATGAGGGTCGTGGAATTACTCGAGGATATTGCTCGGGTAGAGCGTCAGCCTCGAATGGAGGGACGTCGGATGAACCTACTCTTGTCGCGAAAACCCGGCTTAGCCAAGGCCCCCGCTAAACCCGTAGAGAAGGAATCCGCCACCCCTGAGGTGGTTGAAACGGAAGCGGCTACAATGGAGGCCGTAGAGTCGCCGCCGGAAGAAACTTCGGAGGCAACCTCTTGACCTTCTCTGCCGATACCCTAAAATATCCGGCTCCCTTGGAACCAAGCTGCGTGGAATAGTCGTGCCCAAGCTTAAAACAAAAAAATCAATCTCTCGCCGCATGAAGCTGACAAAGACCGGAAAGGTCAAGCGTCGGCATCAAATGGTCGGCCATTTCCGTTGTGCCAAATCTCCGAAGCGGCGTCGCGTCCTCGGTCAGCCTGCTTTCGTTGAGGGCAAAATGGCTAAAACCTACCGGCAGTTGATGCGGGTCTGATTTAGGTATTTATTCATGACTCGCGCAAGAAATGTAGTTCCTCGTTTGGCTCGTCGCCGTCGCATGATGCGTCGTGCACGGGGTTACTGGGGTGCCCGCCACCGTCTTCTTCGGACGGTGAAAGAAGCTCTCCTCCGGGCTGGTAACTTTGCTTACCGTGACCGCCGGAATAAGAAGAGGGTTTTCCGTCGGCTTTGGATTCAGCGGATTAATGCTGCGTCTCGTGCGAATGGTTTGAGCTACTCCAAGTTCACCCATGGTGCCAAGAAGGCTGGAATCGAAATGGACCGCAAAGTCCTTTCGGAGCTTGCTTTTCAGGATCCTGCAGCCTTCACTCTGGTTGTAGAGAAAGCTAAGAGCGCGCTCGCTTAAGCATGAAGGACCGGCTTGAGGAGCTCCGCACTGAGGGCCTCCAAGCTCTGGAGGCGGCATCTTCCTTATCCTCGCTCAAAGCCAGTGAAATTCAATTACTCGGCAAGAAGGGCGCCCTGACGACTTTACTCAAAGGCGTTGGCGCACTTCCACCGGAAGAGCGACCCTTGATTGGACAATTGGCCAATCAAGTGAAGAAGGAATTTGCAGAAAAGATCGCATCCGTTTCCGCCGCGCTTAAGGAGGCCCAGATTGCGGCAGAACTGGACTCCGCAGGCTTTGACTCTACTTTGCCGTCGGCCCCGCTGACTCTGGGGGGCGCGCACCCCGTTCAAGTAATTACTCGTGAACTAGAGGACTTGTTCCTTTCCATGGGTTTTCGGGTTGCCGACGGCCCTGAGGTAGAGCTAGAGGCTAATAATTTTGATGCGTTAAATATTCCAGCGGACCATCCCGCTCGTGAGTCTCACGACACGATTTGGGTGCAGGAGGCATCCGGGGAGACTCCGGGCTTATGCATGCGGACGCATACTTCCCCAGTTCAAATTCGCACACTGCGAGAAGCCGGCGCCCCCTTACGCGTGATTGCCCCCGGCCGTGTATTTAGGCAGGAAACACAGGACGCGACCCACGACCATACCTTTCATCAGATGGAGGGACTTGTTGTCGACAGAGGCGTGGGTGTTCCGCAAATGCTTCACGCTATGAATGCCATGATCGAAGGGGTTTTTGGCAAGCACTTGAAGACAAGAATCCGTCCTGGTTATTTTCCATTCGTGGAGCCAGGTTTTGAGTTGGATGCACAATGCCCTTTTTGTGATGAAGGCTGTTCGGTCTGTAAGGGTTCTCGCTGGATTGAGCTCATCGGTTGCGGGTTAGTCCATCCTAAGGTCCTCCAGGAAAGCGGCGTTGACTCGGACATCTATAGTGGATTTGCTTTTGGCGTGGGCTTATCCCGTCTCGCCATGCTGCGTTACGGCATTCGTGATGTCCGCTGGATGTTGGGTGGTTCCATCTCTTTTCTTAGCCAATTCTCTGAATGAAAATCTCCTTAAATTGGATTGGAGAATTTGTCGACCTTTCTGGGTATAGCCCAGAGGAGTTGATGGATTTACTTACCCTTCATACGACGGAGGTTGAAAGCCTTGCTTGGTTCGCGGATGAAATTCAAGATGTCATTGTGGGGGAGGTTGTTTCCTGTATAGGTCATCCTGACGCTGACAAACTTTCCGTGACGGAGGTGTCTTTTGGTGGAGAGGGGCTTGTGAATGTCGTTTGTGGTGCGCCTAATGTTCGGCAGGGCCTGAAGATAGCCTTTGCCCCCCTTGGGGCGTCACTGCCGGGAGGACTTAAGATTAAAAAGGCCAAATTGAGGGGGGTCCAGTCCATCGGAATGATTTGCTCTGAAAAGGAGTTAGAGTTGGGTGACTCTCATGCGGGGATTATGGAGCTCCCCTCCGATGCACCGGTCGGGGCACGTCTAGTGGATTACCTTGACTTGTTAGACCCCGTTTTAGAGGTGGACAATAAAGCGATTAACCACCGGCCTGATCTCTGGGGGCACTATGGATTTGCTAGAGAGTTTGCGGCTATCCTAAAGAGAGATTTGGCGCCGATTTCTTTGTTTGAAGATTGGCCCACTGATCCTTCCGCTGTGAACGTCTCCGTAACAGAAGCTGCGGTCTGCCCTTTTTATTCGGTGACTTCATTTGCAGTGCCAGTGTCTTCCAGCTCATCGCCGCTTGCGATACAGCGAAGGTTGTTGGCGGTCGGACAGCGTCCTGTGGGCCTTGTCGTGGACTTGACAAACTATGTGCTTCTTGAAACGGGGCAGCCAACCCATGCTTTTGATGCCAAAAAAGTCGCCGGCCAACAGTTGCATGTTCGGTGCGCGGCGGCGGGAGAGTCACTGATTACATTAGATGAGGAAATGCGTTCTTTGACCCCGCAGGACCTAGTGATTGCCGACTCATCCGGCCCCGTAGCTCTTGCTGGAGTCATGGGGGGAAGCGGGACACAGGTGGATGCCTCCACACAAGAGTTTCTTTTGGAAGCTGCTTCATTCTCTGCTACGCAAATTAGGAGAACTTCTCATCGGTTTGGACTCCGATCGGAATCTTCGGCTCGTTTTGAAAAGACTCTTGATATGTCTTTGCCAGTACTTGCACAGGCTCGCTTTGCTCACCTCCTTTTGGAACATTGTCCGGAAGCAGCGATAACCGGGGCCCCGGTGCCTGTCGGTGATGCGACCCCAGAGGAAATCCACCTCACGATGGACGTCGCTCGCGTTGCGGAGCGTTTAGGCCTTCCCCTTTCTCCCGAGGAGATGGCGCAAACTCTGGATCGATTAGGTTTTCCGGTGACTATTCAGGACGGAGACCTTCAGGTGCAAGTCCCTTCTTGGCGCTCCTCAAAGGACATACGCCTTCCGGTAGATTTGGAGGAGGAAGTGGGGCGCTTGGTTGGCTACGACCAGATTCAACCGAAGCCTTTAACCGCTCCTTTGGAGCCCACTTCTCTTTCGCCGGAGCAGCTTCTGTCGCGACGCTTGGCAACGTGTTTGGTTGGGAGTCATTGTTCTTATCAAACGCAGGGATACTCCTTTCTTTCGAGTGAGGCTCTTCAAAAGTGGGGGCTTTCTCTTGAGGGTTATGTCCCAATTCAAAACCCCGTCCATGAGGGTGCCGACCTCCTCCGGAAGGACCCATTGTTTTCGCTTTGTGAACAGGCGGTTGGCAACGAAAGAGAGGTTTCATCAGGCGTGCTTTTTGAAATAGGGAAAGGGTATTCCACTCGAATGGACTCCACTGGTGAGCCACAAGAGCGTCATTGGTTGGGTTTAGTCTCCTGGAATCTCAATAACCTCGGTGCGAATCATGTGAAGGGGAGCTTTCGCTCTCTTCGAGGCATCATGGAGGATTTGCTCTCTAGGGCCGGCAAGAATAGCGCATTGGCTGAAAAAATAATGCCTCCTCTTTCGCCACTAGGAAACCCTAGCAGGGTTCTTACTTGGACTTCTGGGCCGCAGGAGACTCCAGTTGCACAAATCTTCCAAATTCATCCAGCCCTCCGAAGTGATTTCGGCTTTGTTTCACAAGATGTATCCCTGCTGCTGCTCGATATTGGCCTTCTCTCTCAGGCGCTCGATGCCCCGTTTCTTTTTCAAGCACCAGCTCGGTTCCCCGCCATCAAAGTTGATGTTTCTTTGGCTCTTCCGAAGGCGGTGACTTTTGCAGAAACTGAAGCGGCTTTACGCCAGGCGGCAGGGAAAAATTTGAGCGTTTTGGTACTTTTTGACCAGTTTGAGGGGGACGGGCTTCCTGAGGGCTTCAAGAGTCTTGCCTTCAGGGCTACTTTGCGTTCATCGGACAAAACACTCTCGGAAAAAGACGAAAAGAAATACTTGAAGGCGGCTTCTCGTATCGCAGAAGAACTCGGCGGCCACCTTCGTAGTTAATTCTCACTGAATTGGCCGATTCCTATGATTTAAAACTCTAAAAGTCGAGAAAAAGCCAGAATTTTTTTAGCCCCTTTTGAAGGCTATTCCCCTGTCCCCATACCCTGAGGGTAAGATTCTGGAGTGAGTTGGCTCCGTCGTCACTTTGATTCTTGTTATATCGTTGGCCAAGTTTGGCTAGACGGGCTCTCTGTCCTATTCTCCTGCATCTTGGGTCACTACGCCTACGTTAATTTTTTCCACGTAGACCAGTCCTTAGGACTCTACAGTCGTCTTTTTGTCGTGATTACGGCAATTACTTTGGTTTCATTTTGGTTTTCTGGGCTTTACCGATGGAGGAAATCAATCCTGAATGTCGAGGAATACCGCAGTATTTACAAAGCAACACTTCTGGCCTTTCTCCTTTCATGCACAGCGATTTTTCTTCTTCGTGAAGTAGCCCTCGATGAAAAACCCTGGGTGCCCACCCACCTTATTTATCGAGTTCTAGAACCGATTCATCATTTGATGGAGTTAGATGCGGTGGATCGTTATTCCCGTGTAATGTTCTTCCTCGTCTTCTTTGTGATTTTCTCGGTCACGGTGATTCAGCGGGCTTGCATGTTTTCCATTTTAAACTGGTTACACCGAAACCACTTCGGCAGTCATAATGTTGCGATTTATGGCACGGCTGCGGCTGCCATTCGTCTGGAGCAGAAGCTGCGCTTATTTCCGACCTTAGGCTACCGACTTGTTGGCTTTATCTCGGATGACAAAAGTTTCGAGGGCGTGCGTCTTAGAGACCTCCCCGTCTTGGGAACGAGGGATGATATTCCGCAATTAAAGAATGATTACCAAATTGATCGCGTTTTTGTTGCAAGCCCAGAGTTGGAAGAAGGCTCTTTGCTAGAGCTTTGCGGCCTGCTCGAGAAGTCTGGGCTGCAGTACCAGGTTGTTCCTCGCTTATTCCATTTCTTTTCAAGACGCATTGCAATTGATAATTTGGATTCCGTCCCTCTCATTACTCCTTTGACGGATCCCGTTCGCCCCATCTATTTCATGGGCAAACGCATACTTGACCTCCTCGTGGCTTCACTGGTTCTCATACTCAGTTTGCCTCTTGTAGGAGTCATGGCCCTTCTAATTAAGCGCGAGTCACCGGGCCCCATTTTTTTTCGGCAGACCCGAATTGGGAAGGGAGGTGCACCTTTTTCCATGATTAAATTCAGGACAATGTATGCGGAGCATTGTGGCGATGATATTTCTCCTGATTCGAAAAGTGATCCACGGATTACCCGATTCGGGCGCTTTTTGCGCTCCACCTCTTTGGACGAGCTGCCTCAGCTTTGGAATGTTTTCCGAGGAAAGATGACCTTGGTCGGCCCCCGGCCTGAGATGCCGTTTATTGTAAGTAAGTACGAAGGCGCTCAGGCTTTGCGCCTTGCCGTGAAACCTGGGATTACGGGGCTTTGGCAAGTTTCTGAAGCGCGGCGATCACCTATCCACGAAAATGTGGATTATGATTTATACTACATTGACAACCAATCCTTATTTTTAGATGCAGTGATTCTTGCACTGACGGTGTTCGCTGTCTTCCGAGTTCGTACGACACATTAATGCGCGACGCCCCAAAGGAAGGTTGGTTTGTGAATTCGTCCGGTGAACGGCGCCCGGATCGTCGCTCTTCCCCCACACCCATTCTTTCTCGCCACTCTTTTTTCGGTGGAAAAAGAACGGGGGGGGAACCGGGAAAAGACACAAGGTCTTTTGTCGATATTTACTCTTTGCGTGGCTGGATTCTGTTAACACTTTTCCTTGTATTGAATTTGCTGGACGCACATTTTACGCTGATTTATTTGCAGCGCGGAGGTGCCGAAGCCAACCCAGTTGCGGCGTGGCTCTTGGATGCTGGCATGGGAACTTTTTTCTTTATCAAGTCTCTTGGAATCTCTCTTGGGGCGATTCTTTTCTGTGTCTTGAAAAATTTTCCGAATGCCCGAGTCGGCGTACTGGCTGCTCTCCTCCTCTATCAAGTATTACTTTTTTATCACTTTGCACTGTATGGAAATTTCTTCGGTGCCATGCTGCAATCTTAGGGCGCGCTATTTTGGAAGCGCACTCCAGCGAAGACGGGAATCCCGTGTTCTTTCTGAATCACGGCTTGAGCACCCATTTTCTCTGAAAGGGCACGAAGGAGTGTTTCCAGGAAAACGGGCAGCGAGACCTTTTCTTTCTCGGGGGGCTCGTAATCCACAAGTTTCCATGCCAGCGTCACAGCAGATTCTGCTTCTACATGAAGAAGCGAAAGAGTTCCTGGCGGGCCAAAGCGCTGGAGCCAGAGAAAACTGACGTCAAGTGCAGCTTGCGCAAGTCGGCCGTCGGTTTGCGAATAGCCACCGTTCGTTACGGGAGCGATGCACTCAACTCCTCGGCGTCGGGCATTGCGTAAGCTGTCTTCCACGAGGCTTGCCAAGGGCAGCTCGGAGCGATGAACGGTCCGTTGGGGAGAGATTAAGTGGAGAACTTCGAGGAGATCATCCAATTCACGGGTAGCCTCCAAAGCAGGTGTGACCCAAGTGCCTTCCGGATCCTGTGCACGAAGTAGCTGTATGTACCCGCTAATACTAGTCAGTGGATCACGAAACCCCTCAATCAATCCTTGTAAGAAAGGGCCGAGGGGAGTTTCTGCTTGCCCTTTGAGCGATAAAATTGCTCGAAGAATTCTTGGGGTCCAGTGAAGTGGGAGGCAGTGAGTCTTGCTTCGGCGGAGCAAGGCCTCTCCGCCCAGGAAACCATGGGGTCCTTCTATAAGGAGAACTGGGTTGGGGAGGGCTTCCAGTTGAGCTCCGAGGGTCGACAGCTCCGCGGGAGAAAGTTCTTGGCAATAGCAGAGAAGGCCTTGGCCCGGATTTTTCTGGAGTGAGCGACTCACTTCATCGAAGGAAAGAGCGGAATTCACCCATTTCCCTTCAGGGAAGTAGCCTGCAAGGAGAAGCATGAGGTCTTCGTCGGCCGGACCGCCGAAAACAAGCACGGGGAGGGGGGATGAGGAGAACAAACTTCCTGAAAACCCCTATGATATCAAGGGTTTAGGCAGGGCTTCTTAGCTTTCTTTGGAAAGCAAGCGCCGGAGCCAAGGGACTGATTCAGGAAGGTGGCCGACGAAGAGGGCAGGCTCCATTTTACTTTCGGCCAACTTTTGCCGTGTGCGCCGACCTTTTCCAGTGCCAACGAGAATGGCCGGGATATTTCGGGCCGCAAAGGCTTGTAGGTCTCGCAGGTCATCCCCAATACCTGCACTGCGCGCCCAATCTACGTTGAAGTCGGAAGCTGCCTGATCGAGTAAACCAGGTTGGGGCTTTCTGCAATTGCAGCGTCGTCTTTGGGGCGGAATACCTACAGCAGGGTGGTGTGGGCAATGATAGTAGGCGTCAATGCACGCGCCCGCTTTGCCGAGTTGCCGGTCAATTTCCGCTTGGATCTGCAGGAGCCTCCCTTCGTCAAGCAGACCCCGCGCAATCCCGGATTGGTTGGAAACAACGAAAAGCAGAAACCCTGCTTTCTGAAGAATTGCAAGGGCCTCAGGAACACCAGAAAGGACCCGGGTTTTAGAGGGGGACGAAAGATAGGGGACCTCTTCAATGAGAGTTCCGTCGCGGTCGAGAAAGAGTGCGGGGGACTTTTTCACAGAGAAAGTGTAGCGGGTCACGGCCTTTTCGTTGCTAGAGTGCCTAGATGGAAAGAAATAGAAAATACCGGCCATCCCTCGAGGAACTGCAATCTAAGGTGTCCGACCCTTGGATGGTTTTAAAGATTATGGGCGAATTTGTGGAAGGCTTTGATGCTCTGCGTGACATCGGCCCTGCGATTAGTATTTTTGGGTCGGCGCGAACGAGTAAAGACAACCCTTGGTATGAAATGGGCTCCCGCACGGCAGAAGAGATTGCGCGGCGGGGATACGCCGTTGTTACGGGAGGTGGCCCAGGCGCCATGGAAGCGGGTAACGAGGGCGCGAAAAAGGCGGGCGGGACGAGCATCGGGCTTAATATTGTCTTGCCGATGGAGCAAAGCGCCAACACCTTTCAGGATATTGAACTTCATTTCGATTACTTCTTTGTTCGGAAAGTGATGTTTGCGAAGTATGCACTTGGCTATGTGGTCTTGCCTGGTGGCTTCGGCACGATGGACGAGTTTTTCGAGGCTTTAACTTTAATTCAAACGCGGAAAATGAAGAACTTTCCTATTGTCCTCATGGGGAAGGATTATTGGGGTGGACTTTTACGCTGGATGAAGAAGTCTATGGTGGAGGGCGGAACAATTTCTCCGGATGACCTCAATATGTTTTACCTCACTGATGACCCCGTGGAAGCAGCCACCGTAATCCAACGCGCCTTAGAAGAAGGTTCCGAAATTCGTCCTGAGTGGCGGAGAGAATTGGCCCGAGCGAAGAAACAAGCCGCGCAGATTAATGCGCCAAGGCGTATGCAGGCTAAGAAGAAAAAGTCTTAGGCTTCTTCTTCTTTGGCCCTTTGTAAGAAGTCGCCGTTTTCCGTGTTAATCTTTATGTACTCACCGGCTTCAATGTAGCCCGGTACGCGCACTTCTAGACCAGTTTCACAGACGGCACCTTTCTTGTCGTTGGTGACGGTATCACCTTTGGCAGCAATCTCGGCTTCCTGAACTTTAAGGACAACGGACTTTGGAAGGACCAGTGTGATGGGATTGCTCTCAAAAAAAGTAATGATGACCGCAAGGTTATCTTTGACATACTTCATTTGATCTTTGACGAGTTCCGCACTTAAATAGTGTTGCTCGTAATTTTCCAGGTCAATAAAAACAAAGTTGTCGCCTTCAGGGTAAGAGTACGTGCACTCTCTGGATTCCAGGTATGCTTGCTCAACCACGTCGTCTGAGCTTAGTTTCATTCGTTTCTGGGCTCCGGTTTTAAAATGCTTGCAAACGACTTGGTTGAATGCGGGGCCTTTTCCGGGTTTGCGGTGTTCGTATTCGGTAACAACGTAGAGCTGCCCGTCGAAAACGAGTACTTTGCCTTTGCGGACTTGAGTCGCTTTAATGTTTACCATAGAGGTTATTTTAGTAGGCCCTTCGGTGAGTGGAAGGGGGGATATCTAGAGCTTTTCGGTACTTCGCAATTGTTCTTCTTGCCACCTTGACTCCATCTCGTTGACGGAGGATCTTGACAATCTCCTCATCCGACAAAGGAGCAGACTTATCCTCGGAAGCGACAATTCCCTTCACTCTTTCTTGAATCGAGGTTCTTGATTTCGACCCTCCTCGCTGTGTGACTTGGCTCCCAGAAAAGAACGCCTTGAGAGGGAGTATCCCTTGGGGTGTTTGAGCCGACTTACCCCGAATTGCACGAGATACGGTGGACAGGTGCACTTGCACTATGTCGGCAACTTCCTGCATTTTAAGGGGTTGAAGTTTTTCTGGACCATAATCCAAGAAATCTCGCTGCCGCTCAACAAGAACCTGAGCGATTCTTAAGAGCGTCTCTCTTCGGTGGTTGACGGCATCTAAAAACCAGCGGGCGCGTTCTAACTTTTTAAGTAGAAAATCATGCAACCGCTTGTCTGTTTTGGCGCGATCCAAAGCTTCTCTTGCTGACTTACTCAAACAAACCTCAGGGGAGCCGTCCCGAACCAACTCCACGGAATAAGTGTCGTCGTCTTGGAGCTCAATGAGAATATCTGGAAGAATGGCGCCCATGTCTAAATCTTGGGGCATCTCCAACGGTCGGGAGTCTAGGGTCCGTAGAACGTCAAGAGCCCCACGCAAATCGTCCATGGTGACTCCGAGTTCACGAGAAATCTGGGGTAAACGATTTGCTAGCAGCTCCTCAAAATGGAACTCAACGAGTTTCTCCGTAATGAGGTGCGGCTCTGGAAGTGCATAGAGCTGAAGGAGAAACGCCTCTTGCAAGTCCACGGCCCCCAGTGCCGGATGAGAGATTGCACGCAGGTCCTCCAGTGCTTCTTGCAAATCTGAAAGTGAGACCTGCTCCTTTGTCGCAAGCTCGCCCAAAGGTCTGGTGGAAAAACCTTTCCGGTCTAAATCGTTGAGGATTACTTTGGCCAAGGCAAGTTCATTGTCTTCGATGTCGGCCGCACGAAGTTCGGAGAGCAATGATTGAGGGCTAGGGCGATCGGGTGCGGGCACGGACAAGATGGCATCCGCATTTTCGTCATCCTTTTGATTTTTCCGAATTCCGTCTCCACGGGAGCCTTCTAGCATTGGGCCGTCGATTTCAGGCGCCTGTTCTTTTTCCAGAAAAGGGTTTTCGTCAATCTCCTCTTGGATTCTGTCCAGCAATTCCGGCGTGGTTAGCTGTAAAATTTGCATGGCCTGAATCATTTGCGGGGATTGAAGCAATTTCTGCTCCATCCTCAGCTGTTGATTGAACTCCAAGCGCATGCTTGAGTTTACCCTGAACTCTCGGCGATGGTAACTTGCTCCTTGAGCAAAATTCATGGACATCCTTCTTGTCGAAGACGAGCGCACCTTGGCCATCCCGTTGCGGGATGCCTTGGCCGACGCCGGACATCGGGTCACCGTCCGCGCGGAGGGGGCTGCGGCGATTGTTTGGCTGGATAGCCATTGCTGTGATCTCGTCGTCACCGATGTCCGCCTTCCCCGCGCATCGGGAGTGGAGGTTTTGGCTGCGGCCCGTCGGCAAGACCCTCCTGCCGACGTCGTGGTGATGACCGGGTATGCCACCGTGGAGAAGGCCGTGCAAGCTATGAAGGCTGGGGCGTGCGCCTACCTTCAGAAGCCGTTTCCTGTTGAGGCGCTCTTGGTACAAGTGGCTCAAACGGCCCAATTGCGGGGATTGCAAAAACAGTTGGAGAGCCTCCCCCAATCGGGAGCCTCCCTATTCGCAGGTTCCAGCCAGGGAATCACCCAGGCGCAAGAGATGATATTTGCTGCTGCCCGGGTCGATTCGCCGGTCTTGTTACTTGGAGAGTCCGGAACGGGTAAGGAGAGAGCGGCTCGTGCAATCCACGCGCGTTCCTCACGCGCAAGCGAGCCATTCCTCGTTCTGTCTTGTGGAGGTATTCCAGAGACACTTTTCGAGGGAGAAGTTTTCGGCTATCAAAAAGGAGCCTTCACCGGTGCCGACGAAGATCATGCGGGTCTTTTCGAGATGGTCGGGCGAGGCACGCTTTTCCTGGACGGACTCGGGGATCTCCCTTCCTCTTCGCAAGCAACCCTGCTGAGGGTACTTCAAGAAGGCACCTTTTTCCCGTTAGGGGGCGCTTCCATCCAGCAGTTTTCAGGAAGAGTCCTTGCCAGTCTCCATCCTCGTTCTCGTTCCGGGGAGTGCGGGGTTCGGGAAGATCTTCTTTTTCGTCTTTGTGTCTTAGAGATTTCGCTGCCTCCTTTGCGGGATCGCGTCGAGGACATCCCTGATTTGCTGTCTGAAATGTTCCAGCGATACGACCCAGAGTCTCGTTACCGCCCATCTCGAAAATCTCTTTTACATTTGTCTGGCAGGGACTGGCCCGGCAATGTTCGAGAGTTGGAGAATTCCGTCCAACGGGCATTGGCTTTGTCGGGAAGAGCTCGGGTTCTTCAGCCGGAACATTTTTTCCCAGGAGATCACACTTTGGAAGCCGACATCCTCCCGTTGGCCGTGGTTTGTCGTCAAGCCGAAGAAGGGGCCATCCGAAAAGCATTGGCTGCAACGGGGGGAAAGAAAATCCGCGCAGCCGAGCTTCTGGGGATTTCCCGAAAGGCTCTCTGGAAGCGTTTGCAAGACTTGGGACTTGGTCGTGGGGAATCTTCATGAAGTTAGTGCATGCGCAATCCTCGCCCGCTGCAGTTTTTGCGGATTTGCACCTGAGGTCTGAAGACTCGGCGACCATTAAGGCGTTTGCAAGGACCATTCAGGACACCATGGAGACCGTGGGGCAGGTTTTCATTCTCGGCGATTTGTTTGATGCTTGGTCGGGGCCTGAAACCCTCCAAGAGACTGCTTTCGATCCTCTTGTGTCGATTTTTCAAACTCTTCAAGGTCTGGGAGTTCCGGTGATTTTATTGCGCGGAAACCGTGACGTCCTTTTGAAAGATCCGGAGCCAACACTTCCTGGAGTCCTGGTCGCCGACCAGATTCTCTGGGAAAATGGAGTGCGCAAAGTTTTGCTCTCTCACGGGGATGAGTATTGCCTTCATGACCGGCCCTATCAGCGACTGAGGAGGGTTCTGCGAAGCCCAATAGTCCGTGCAATCATTCGCCTGATTCCATCTTTTCTCCGCCAACGCCTCGCCCGACGCCTTCGGGCCCAGAGTGTCCAGGCCATCTCCACAAAAGCTCAAGATTCTATGGGTCTAGTGCCGAGCGCCATTGCCTCAGCACTTGCGGAGCACCAGGCGGCGGAGGCTTGGCTTGGCCATTTACACCAAGAATCCCACCAGTTTCTTGAAGAAGGAGGAAGTTACCGGGTTCTTCCTGCTTGGGTCCCAGGAATTCCCCCCCAAATCCTTCAATAAGATTGCCTCTTCTCCTTTGCGACGTTAGGATTTGCGACTCATGTCAGAGGTGAATCAGCCTCAAATGGATTTAGTTGTCGCTATTGATGGTCAATCTGGATCCGGAAAGAGTACTCTTGCTCGGCGCTTAGCTCAATCTTTGGGCTGGGCTTACTTGGACTCGGGGGCTTGGTACCGCGCACTGACTTGGATGGCCTTGCAACAAGGCTTGAACTTGAAGGATGAACAGGAAATCCTTCAAATGCTCTCTCAAACTAAAATCACCAGCCAATCAGATGGAACGGTGCTCGTGGACGGAAGTGTTCTTTCAGAAGAATTGCGCACCCCGCTCATTGATGCGTCAGTTTCTGATGTCGCGGATCACCCAATGGTTCGTAAGGCTTTAACTCTGCAGATGCAAATGTTGCTCGCTCAGAAAACCGTGCTCGGCATTGTTGCCGATGGCCGGGATGCGGGCTCCATCATTTTCCCTCAGGCAGCACTCAAAGTGTTCGTAAAGGTGCCCCTCGAAACAAGGGCAAAACGTCGGCAGGCGCAAAACGAAGTGGCTGGTCTTTCCTCAAATTATGCTCAAATCCTTGGTTCACTTTCTCAGAGAGACGAACGAGATGCGGGCAGAGGAACTTCGGCACCGCGCGCCCTTCCAGGCGCCAAAGTGCTGGAGAATCATTCCGTCACGGTCGAGCAGGCAATCGGGTGTCTGTTGAACTGGGTCAAGGCTCTTTAGCCACCCTACGCATTCGCCGACCTTCTTCCCGGTTCACTCTAACCCCCTAGCCTAACTATGGCATCCAGAGAAACTGTTCGTCGCTTCGATATCACAGAAGCGGACCTTGACTCCCAACTTGCGGCAATCCTCAGCACTGAAGACGTAGCCCAGGAAGATATTTCCGTACACATCGGTGATGTAGAACGAGACCAAATCGTTCAAGCCACGGTGCTCACGGTTGACCTTGACCGCAACCGTGTCCTTGTAGACATTGGCGGAAAAGCAGAAGCGGCCCTTCCTTTTGAAGAATTTGCAGAAGGCCTTCCCGAAGCAGGTACGGTTTTTGAAGTCTTCTACCGCGGTGATGACCGCCGCACCAATGTTCCTGTTGTCTCGAAGACCGAGGCGGACCGTGAGCGTGCCTGGGCGAAAATTGTGGATATCTACCAGCCCGATGACATTGTCGAGGGCGTGGTCAAGAGCAAGATCAAGGGCGGCTTGTTGATTGATGTCAGCGGCGTACCTGTCTTTATGCCTGCATCGCAAATTGACTTGAGGCGAACTCCAGAGCCGGGCGACTTTATTGACGCGACGATTCGCGCTAAGATTGTCAAGATTGACCTTGAGCGTAAGAACATTGTGGTTTCCCGTCGCCAACTCTTGGAAGAAGAGCGGGCAGAGAAGCGCGCTTCCCTGCTAACGGAAATTGCCGAAGGCCAGATTCGTGTGGGTGAGGTGAAAAACATTGCTGACTTCGGTGCCTTTATTGACCTCGGCGGCATGGACGGCTTGTTGCACATCACTGACATGACTTGGGGGCGTATCAAGCACCCACGGGAGATCCTCAAGATTGGGGACAAAATTGAGGTTATGGTGACTAAGATTGATCGGGAGCGCAACCGGGTGGCTCTTTCGGTGAAAGCCATGGGCAAGGATCCTTGGGATGCTATTGCAGAGCGCTTCCCGGCAGCTTCGGTTCAAACGGGAAAAATCGCCAACATTGTCCCTTACGGCTTGTTCGTTGAATTGGAACCTGGTGTAGAGGGTCTGGTTCACTTGTCCGAAATCTCTTGGACGCGTCAAAACCTGAATCCTGAAAACGAGTTCGTCCGGGGCCAAGACATTAAAGTTTATGTCAAGGAGCTTGACCTTGAGAAGAAAGAGCTCTCCTTGTCAGTGCGGGAGGTGGAAGGCAATCCATGGGATGCCATTGCAGAGCAGTACCAGCCTGGCACGGTGATTGAGGCCACAGTGAAGAACTTGGCGACCTATGGCGCTTTCGTCGAAATCGAAGAAGGCGTGGACGGCCTGTTGCATAACACCGACTTCCATTGGACGCGGAAAGTGCAGCACCCGAATGAGGTTGTGAAGAAGGGAGACCGGATTCAGTGTGTCGTCCTCGCTGTGGACAGAGAGAAGCAACGCATTTCTTTGGGTATGAAGCAGTTGACGAAAAACCCTTGGGAAGACTACATTCCAGCCAACTACCACGTGGGCGATATGCTTGCCGGAACGATTTCCAAATCAATTCAGGCGGGCGCATTCATCCAGTTAGAAGAAGGGCTTGAGGCCTTCTTGCATTTTTCTACCATTCCAACGGAGTGGCAAGAGGAGCCTGAAAAGCATTGCATCAACGGCTTGAAGATTGAAGTTCGTGTTGTTCGTGTGGACTGTGGCGAAGAGCGGATTGGACTGGCCTTCATTCATGCCGATCACCCTGAAAACGTGGAAGTTCGCGAAAAGTTTGAAGAGGCCCAAGCTAAAAAGGCTGCTAGAAAAGCTGCTCGTGTAGCCGCGAAAGCGGAAGCTGCTGGAACTGCTCCAGTTGCAAAGGAAGCTCCAGCTGCAGAGGAAGCTCCAGCTGCAGAGGAAGCTCCAGCTGCAGAGGAAGCTCCAGCTGCAGAGGAAGCTCCAGTTGCAGAGGAAGCTCCAGTTGCAGAGGAAGCTCCAGTTGCAGAGGCCACCGAAGAAAAGGAATAATCCTTTGTCATTTTGCACCGCCCTTGGACATCGTGTCAGGGGCGGTGCTTTCTTTTTCCTTCTCGTAGCATGTGGGACGGCATCACAATCAGTAAGATCTCCTTTGGAGGGCTTGCAGGGCCATTCTGCTACAGCACTCAGTATCTTGCGTGCGAGGATTATTGAGGAGCAGTTGATGTCTTCTGCAATTTTGCGCACCCCCGATTTGTACGCAGAATTTGGGGATACTGTTCCTATCTATTTTGAGATCCATAACCCATTTGGGGAAAGTCTTGAACTTCTGGAACCGTCGACGGGTTTTCTCCTACAGGTTCAATGGGGGGTAGAGAGGTGGCTTCCTTCTGGTGCACACGACTTCCTACAAAGCACGCGAAATGCATTGCTAGACCGATCGGTGAGCTTGGAAGCTGGGGAAGTTTTCCAGGCGTCATCTCCTCTTGAATTGAAGATTCCCGGGAATCCTGGCGCAATATGGGAGGTTACTGTGCAGGCCACACTCCTCATGGACGGTATTTCGATGGGAGAAGAGGTGTACCCTGTTTCAAAAGTGCAATTTCCCTTGACTCATTTTTATGTGTTCCCTGGCGGGTGGGAGACCTTAGTCGATGCCCCGTTTGACAATCTTGCTCGCCTCGTCCT
>Ga0302119_10000031_pt1 | contig 45777 bp, 40 predicted proteins | sample AG5_Tmax_MG_FD_203114 | JGI IMG/M metagenome (GOLD analysis project Ga0302119, IMG submission 203114) | Marine microbial communities from Western Arctic Ocean, Canada - AG5_Tmax | ecosystem: Environmental > Aquatic > Marine > Oceanic | place: Canada: Western Arctic Ocean | collected 2017-10-01 | reverse complement strand
CTGGGTGCAATCCAAAGAAGTCATTTAATGGTAAGTAACCTTCTGGTGAGATGCTCTTACGCATGCGCATTAGGTCTGGGTCACCAATCGGTGGAATAGTAGCAAGCCCATCCATCCCCCCTTCTAAAATAATCACCGAAATACTGCCAGGTGGTTTGCCTTTTGCAAACCCTGAGATAGGCATCCCAGCTAGAAAGAGTGATGCTGCACCCGCCTTGAGTAGGTTACGACGGCCAGGTATTAATTTAGACATATTCCAACCCCATTAGCTCAGGACTGCACATAAGAGCAATAAATTGATCCCTAGGCGACGTGCCCACGCTGGCCACCAAAGCTCGAGTTTGCTCTGCCGCACCAATGCGATCCATGATTTTCTTCGCTGAGCGACGTGTTGTGCCATTTTTATAGATCGCATCAGCAAAACGAACCCGGCGCTCAAACATCTCTGCAGACATCCACTCTACTTTATCATTGGAGTAGCCATTAGGCTGCCGTAAGCTCCAAAACGACTGGCCCAACTCTTTTAATACGGTTTTACTGCGCATGAGTTTGTCATCGTAATCATCAATGTTTTCCCAACCTTTAAAGAAAGTGGCTCCCGACAAACGAACAACCTGAAACAGCCATGTCATAGGCCACAGGAATTTTGCATCGGGCGCATTGACGGCAAGTTTAAGCACTTGAGTGTGAATCGCGTGTAGGTCACCACTACTCTTGTGCCAAACTGATTTAACAGACTCAATTTGAGCTTTAGTGGCGCTATCACTAACAAAGTGCTGACACAGCTTGGTGGAGATGTGATTGATGGTGTGATCATGGCTAGCAAGAAAATCTGTTAGCTGGCGCAGACCACTACGGCCAGCATAAATGGTCTGCCCCATTACTTTTTTAGTGCCTGGTTCGGCCCAACGTTTTTTGTAGGCATTCCAATGGTTTGTTCCACCAGTACGTTTGCGCATATCGGGCAACTCTTGCCCAAAATCAATCCCCCAACCTGCCAATACTTGAGCAGCTGCATGAATATCATCTTCAGAATATCCAGCAGCAACAGACACAGTATGTAGTTCTAACAACTCGCGCCCTAGGTTGTCATTTAAACCTGCATGGCAATCTGGTCGCCTACGGCAGTCTTTAGCTTTTTCGGAACGCTCCCCAGCACTATAAACATTATCCAGGTAGGTGAGCATGCCCGGGTGCGTAGTGATGCCATAGAGCATATCTGCAAAGCTACCATTGAGCTTGGCAAGGATACCTTCGTCGATAGCATGACCAATCATGTTACCAGTATCAAAGGTGTTGCCAATGGTGAAGTGGTTGGCCCAAAACGCCGTTAAACGCAGTTTAATTTGATCAGCACCATAGATATTACGCTGCACAAATTTGTGTTCGTCTTTTTCCTGCATTAAATTTTCGTGTCTATTAGCTTGGCGTGCAGCTTCTGTGTCTTGCCCGTTTTTACCCTCGCGCTGCTGCTTTTTTAAGGCCCGATAACGGCGCCACATACCAGCACGTTTGGCTAAATCTGGTTGTAATTCACTAGGCCACTCAGTCACTTTGGCGCTGATGTTAGCGATGCCTAAAGCGGGTGATGGCGCTTGAAGTTGCAGCTGAATCCAGGCTTCCATGTCTTGCGGCAAGTCCTGATCATAACGAAACATTAGACCGATTCTTTGAGCGATCCTAAATTGCTTATTCATAACAACAACCACCCCTGGAGCCTAGATAAAAAGAAGTGCATGAAAACTTGATTACCAATCAAGCCAAAAAACATACCATAATTAATCTAAGAATAATGCCTAATTGATATTAACGTTCTGCTTTTCGTAAACTACAGATAAGATCTCATAGCAGGTGAACACTAGGCTTCTGGCAATACAGTTGAAATTGAGTTTTCAGCCAGCATGGCAGCGATATCATCACCTGGCACTTGGTCTGTGATAAGAATATCAAACTGACTTTGATCCGCCACAGCAATGGGTGCTCGCTGCCCAAACTTACCACTGTCAGCGACGATTATTCGTGTTTGCGCACGGGCCGCGGCTTCGTGGGAAAGATCAGCTTCCTGTATATCATGCAGCATAAAACCGATGTCTGCATTGATCGCACCGATTGAAAAGACCGCATAGCGTACATTAAAACGACGAATGAAGTTAATTGCATTCAGTCCGAATGAACCACCATCGTGCGGTCGCAACTCACCTCCAGCAAAAAACACTCGGTTATTGTTGCGGGTGGCCAGCGCATGGGAAACGGCAAGTGAATTGGTGACTATATAAAGGTTCTTATGGTTACGCAGGGCCATGGCAACATATGCGGTTGTAGAACCGATATCCAAAAACAGAGAATCACCATCAACGATTGTTTCGGCTACTTTTTGAGCTAATCGCTGCTTGATGCCAGAATTTTGATCCATGCGTAACTGAAAGGGTTGCTCTGTAACTGTTAGGCTTTCCGCTAACAGAACGCCTCCATGCACTTTTCTAACAAGAGACCGGGCTGCTAGGGACTTGATGTTTCGACGGATAGTTTCATCCGAAACCCCGAGCCGGTTTGCGAGAAAACTAACGCGGCTCAATCCTCCAGCCAAACGCAGTTCCCTTAATATCTCCTGCTCTCGTTGGTTTGAAGTATCCATAACTTCTTGCATCTTTTTCTCGTAAATGGGCGAAAGGTTAGTAATTAGTACAGTTTATTCACTCGTTTAGCAACATATTCACACATAATTAATGTGAGAGTGTAGTTTATGTTGACATATGTGGGCTTTAGCCTGAAGCTGAATTGAATGAGTAAATTCCACTCAAGAGAATAATAATAACATTGGGGGAGCCTTATATGACGTATTCCATTAGGCATCCCGTGATTGAGACTGAAGATCATGACGACTAACACGCCACTAAACCGAATCAAAGCCATGGCATTCTGGCAGGGTGAAATTAGCGCAGTTCCTTTGGCCGGAGGTATCACTAATGTAAATTATGTTGTGACCGACGGTGATCAAAAATATGTGGTGCGTTTGGGTGAAGATATCCCTAAACACCACGTCATGCGCTTCAATGAATTGTCTGCCAGTCGTGCAGCTCATGCAGCAGGCTTATCGCCCGCTGTTATTTACACGGAACCCGGTATTACCGTTCTACAATTTATTGAGTGTGCAACCTATTCTCCAGAAGATGTCCGAAAACACAGAAACCTGGAAAGAATCCTGACATTAATTAAGACGTGTCATTTGCAGGTGCCAAAATACCTACGGGGCCCTGCCCTTATTTTCTGGGTATTCCACGTGATCAGAGATTACGCAGCGAGCCTGCAAGATGCAGGAAGTTCGTACCAAAAATTATTGCCTGAACTGGTTCAAATTGGCAACCTGCTAGAAACCAATGCGGGTCCGTTTGATATGGTTTATGGCCACAATGATCTGTTGGCAGCCAACTTTCTGGATGATGGCGACCGTTTATGGATAATTGACTGGGATTATGCCGGATTTAATTCGCCACTATTTGACCTTGGTGGGCTGGCTTCTAATAATGAACTTAACGAATCTCAAGAAATATGGCTGCTGGAAAACTACTTTGAAACACCAGTTACCTCGGAATTGTTGCACCGATACACCGCTATGAAATGTGCATCCTTGCTACGCGAAACCATGTGGAGCATGGTGTCAGAAATAAGCTCGGACATCGACTTTGATTATGCAACTTACACCAGCGACAACCTTGCGCGGTTTCGCGCTGCTTATAACAACTACAATCAAACATGAGGCCCAATATGCACAATCTACCGAGCTCTTCCAAAACAGTTATTATCGGTGGTGGTATTATTGGCTGCTCAACTGCATACCATTTAGCCAAGATAGGTGTCGAAACCCTTCTGCTAGAGCGCAAGAAGCTAACCTCTGGCACTACATTTCATGCTGCCGGGCTGGTTGGGCAATTACGTTCTAACGCTAATATCACCCAGCTTCTAGGCTATTCTGTAGATCTTTATAACAAGATTGAGAAAGAAACAGGACTTAGCACCGGTTGGAAGATGAACGGTGGTTTACGCTTGGCCTGCACCGAAGAACGCTGGACCGAAGTAAAACGTCAAGCAACCACAGCCCACTCCTTCGGTTTGGAGATGGACTTACTAACACCGAAAGAGGCACTTGATCTCTGGCCACTGATGAATATTGACGATGTAATAGGTGCCGCTTTCATGCCCACCGACGGTCAGGCCAATCCTTCAGATATTACCCAAGCCCTAGCCAAGGGAGCGCGCATGGCCGGCGCCAAAATATTTGAAGACACCAAGGTGCTGGACCTCGAAATAGACAATGGGAAAATTAAAGCTGTCATCACAGAACATGGCCGTATTGAATGTGAAAAAGTTGTGGTGTGTGCCGGGCAATGGACTCGAGATTTCGCCAAACGGTTTGGCGTGAATGTGCCACTGGTGTCAATGGAGCACCAGTATATGGTCACTGCAGAAATCGAGGGTATGCCTAAGAACCTGCCAACTCTTCGAGACCCAGATCGTCTAACTTATTACAAGGAAGAGGTTGGCGGGCTGGTAATGGGGGGGTATGAATCAAATCCCATCCCCTGGGCAATCGCAGGTATTCCCAAGGGTTTTCACTACTCTTTGTTGGACAGCAATTACGATCACTTTGAACAGTTGATGGAATTGTCCTTGGGTCGTGTTCCAGCTCTTGCAAATGTTGGTATCAAAACCCTGACAAACGGTCCTGAAAGCTTCACGCCAGATGGCAACTTTATTATAGGTGAGGCGCCAGAACTGTCGAACTTCTTTGTTGGTGCCGGCTTTAATGCCTTTGGCATCGCCGCAGGTGGTGGCGCAGGAATGGCGTTGGCAGAATGGGTTCATGAAGGTGAACCTCCCTATGATCTTTGGTCTGCCGATATTCGCCGCTTTGGGCGTCCGCACTTTGACACGGACTGGGTGCGCACCCGCACGGTAGAAGCTTACGGCAAGCACTACACCATGGATTGGCCACATGAGGAAAATCAGTCTGGGCGTCCCTGCCGTAAATCCCCACTTTATGAGATCCTAAAAGATCAAGGGGCGTGTTTTGGGGAGAAGCTAGGTTGGGAACGACCGAACTGGTTTGCTGATGCAGCCTATGGTGAAGCCCCCGAGGATGTTTACAGCTTTGGCCGACAGAACTGGTTTAACGCAGTAGGCAGGGAACACAAAGCTGTTCGCGAGGCTGCAGTGTTGTTTGACCAAAGCTCGTTTGCTAAGTTTTCCCTAAAAGGTCCCGATGCTGTAGAAGCGCTTAGCTGGATCGCCGCCAATAATGTTGCCAAACCTGTTGGATCGCTTATTTATACTCAAATGTTGAATGATCGTGGCGGCATTGAATGCGATCTCACCGTTGCGCGTGTAGCCAATGATGAATATTACATCGTCACTGGAACGGGTTTTGCCACCCACGATTTCAACTGGATTAGCCGAAATATTCCTGCCGGTCTCAACTGTCAATTGTTTGATATTACCTCCTCAAACGCAGTGCTTTCGCTGATGGGGCCTAAGGCGCGTAACATATTGCAACAGGTCACCCGCGATGATGTTTCAAACACCGGCTTCAAGTTTGGTACTGTAAAAACAATAGGTATAGCTGGCTGCCCCGTGCAAGCCTTGCGGGTTACCTACGTCGGTGAATTAGGATGGGAGCTGCACCTTCCGGTGGAGTACGCCACTGCCGTATACCAGGCTGTCATGAAAGCGGGAGAAGATCATGGGCTGGTCAACGCCGGTTACCGCACAATCGAAAGCTGTCGCCTAGAAATGGGGTACCGTGCCTGGGGCTCCGATCTGGGAGCAGACCACACGCCTTACGAAGCTGGCCTTGGCTGGGCAGTAAAACTGGCGACAAACCAGCCGTTTAAAGGCCGAGATACTATGGCGTTGCAAAAACAGAATGGTGTTAAGAAGATGTTGGCAGGTTTTACAGTTGATGATCCTAGTGTCGTTCTTTTAGGCCGGGAAACCATTTATCGTAATGGGGTACGCGTGGGTTGGTTGTCTTCAGGAGGCTTTGGCTACACCGTAAAACAGTCAATTGGGTATGGCTATATCCGCAATCCGGAAGGTGTCGATACGGATTATATCGAGACGGGAGACTATGAACTGGAAGTTGCCACCATCCGTATGCCCTGTAAAGTACATCTGAAACCTCTGTTAGAGACATCTATGAGGAATTGAAGACATGTGAAAACCAAGCTGCTATTGTTCAGTGACCTTACTTTGATACTAGGTCTAAGTAACATCTAAGTTTTTCAAGTTCGGCGTTGCCTTTAACAGAAGCCCTTTAAGAGACACCTTGTATGAACAATGTTTTATTCTATGCATCATTAATGCTTGTTGCCGGTTTAGGTATTCCCGTAATGGCTGCATTAAATGGAGGTTTAGGATCTAGGCTACAAAGCCCCGCATTAGCTTCTTCAATTTTGTTGTTAGCCGGATTTGTCATTGCCACCTTATACCTACTGTCGTCGGAAGGTATGCCCAATAGAATATTTGGCGGTGGCACCCCTTGGTATTACTATTTTGGTGGCTTTTTTGTTATGTTTTACATTATGACAATCACCTGGGTTGCACCAAAATTTGGGGTTTCGAACGCTGTTTCCTTTGTTCTTCTTGGGCAATTAATTGCCATGAGTGCCATTGATCATTTTGGCTTATTCGGTTCTCAAACCTACACCATAGACACACGGCGCATTGCAGGACTGGTGGTTATGGCACTAGGGATATTTCTTGTGCTTGGTAAAACTAAGGACCTGGCAGGTTAAAGGTAACACGCCATTGCATCAAGCTAATGCCTTTAGTTTTACTAATGTTTGTAGAGATAGTTATTCAGTGAGCAGCCAGTCTACAAAATGTCGCTTTGCTGGCAACATATCCTTGGCATTGGTCTCTACTAGGTAATAGTCCCAATCAGACGTTAGGCTAAAGGAGCGCAAAGCCGTGAGCATACCACTATCCACTAGATCGTCTACCAGAGTACCCCAGCCTATGCCAACCCCTTGGCCTGCAATCGCGGCCTGAACCAAAAGTGTATAGTTGTTGAAGGTAAGTACGGGTTCGCTAGGTGTTACTTGACTGCGTCGCTGGTTGAAAAATCCACGCCAATTTAACCAGCCATGACCCACATCATCGCCTAATTTTAATAACGGCAAAGTGGCCAGTTTTTTGTGACTTTCTATGGGGCCATATTGAGCTAATAATGACGGGCTACAAACTGGAAAAACATTCCCGATAGACAAAAGGTGTGATCTGTAATTGCTGGGTTTGCCTTTGGCAAACACAATGGATATATCAGTATATTGACTAGTGTAGTCTAGCTGGTCTTGCGAGGTGACAATTCGCACCTCTACTTCAGGGTGCAACTCACGAAAGCGAGGTAGCCTAGGTAACAACCAAAATGCTGCAAACGCGAAATCAGTTGCAACATTAATGCACTGTCGCGAACGATTTTTTTGCAGTCTTTCTAAGCAACTTGTCATCTGTCCAAAGCCAGATTCAACAGCTTCATATAGTTGCTCACCGGTATCGGTTAGGGCCACCCCTCGGTAGATACGCTTAAATAATTGCAGGTCCAGTTGTTGCTCTAGGCCGCGTATTTGTTGGCTTACTGCCGATTGGGTTGAACCTAATTCTTGGGCAGCGGCAGTAAAGTTCAAATGACGCGCGGCTACCTCAAAGATTAATAAACTTTGAGCCGAAGGCATAAACTTCTTTAATAACATTAGCTCACCTTATGGATTCATTACCTTTGAGCTAGTTTACACATTTATTTTGACTGTTAAAATAGCCGATTCTAGGGTCTTCCAACTTTACTGGGAACTAGCAAAAAACATATGGAGCAAGGCCCATGTTCAAACAGAACAATATATTAATTTTCATGGCGGGCCAGATGCCGCTTTCCTCGCCCGGTCCCATTCAAACCTAACAACAGTGCTGGAGCATTAACTAAGATGAAAATTGAACAAGTGACACCGGCTATTGGTGCTGAAATATCAGACATTGATCTGAACCATCTTAGCTCAAAAGAGTTAGACGATATCTATGGGGCGCTGATTGAGCACAAGGTGATTTTTTTTCGTGACCAAGATCTAACACCAGAAGCACACTTAGCCTTTGCCAAAAGCTTTGGTGAGCCAGAGCCCCCTCACCCCATTTACCCAAGCATTGAAGGTTATGAAAATATTGTCTTGCTAAAAAGTGGTGTTGGCAGCAAACCAGACACCAATGATTGGCACAAGGACATGACCTTTAAAGCTAACCCACCCTTCACCAGCATATTACATGCCATTCAAGTACCTGATGTGGGCGGCGATACCATGTGGTCGAACACCAACGCAGCATACGCTGCGCTGCCATTAATGTGGCAAAATTATTTAGCCGACATGGAAGCGATACACGACATAGGCACCTTTAGAAATGACCTGTATTTTAAAGGTGGCATTGAAGCCGTGAACGATGGCCTTAAGAGCACTGGCTCTGCAGTGCATAAAATTGTTGATACTCACCCAGTGAGTGGGCTCAAATACCTCAATGTGAATCAATCGTTTACCCGTCATATTATCGGTGAAATTCAAGGTGAGAGTGATCGAATACTGCAATACCTTTACCAACATATGGCCAAGCCTGAGTTTCAGGTACGTTTGCGCTGGCGCAATAATACCGTTGCCATGTGGGATAACCGCATCACCCATCACTATGCAATTTGTGACTATTTGCCTAAAGTAAGACACATGCAACGGGTAACGGTGTTACACGATAAGCGCGAGCCATAAAATTTTTTGAATTAGTTTTTGTAATCAGGCTGTAGGCGATCAAGTTTACGGATCAACCCGTTCCAGTCATATTGCATATAGTCGGAATAGCTTTGGTATTGATCGTATACATACTGACATACGACTTCGTCTGGATAATGTAGCTTGCTATGACTTTGCATCGCGTCAATTTGTGCTCGGCAAGCTTTTTCTAGATAGTACATGGCACTAAAGGCTTCTGCGACTGTTTTGCCTACCGCCAATAATCCATGATTGCGCAATATCATTGCCTCACCATCACCTAGATCAGCAACCAGCCTGCTGCGTTCGTCTAAGTCTACTGCAATGCCCTCGTAATCGTGCAGACCAATAGCGTTATAAAACCGAAGTGCATGTTGGCTAATTGGTAACAGTCCACATTCCATAGCAGAAACTGCCATGCCTGCTTGAGTGTGAGTGTGGATAACGCATCCAACGTCTGGACGTGCCTGATGAATGGCACTATGAATGACAAACCCTGCTTTATTCACCACCGCGTGAGTGGTGTTGATAGCATGACCGGTCGAATCAACCTCGATCAATGAAGATGCCGTAATTTCATCAAAAAATTGGTCACGTGAATTGAGTAAAAATTGCTCTTCTTCTTCCATGCGTGCCGAAATATGAGTGGAGCTTAAATCATCCCAACCGAATAACGCCACCAACCTGTAAGCTGCAGCTAAATCTTTGCGTTGTTGTTGGTTAAAAGTGTCCATTATCGCTTCCTAATAAGTGATCAACTGGGGTGTGGCTATCGGAAAATGAAACCATACCCATGGGTTTGTCTCCCTGTATAGTATATCGATGCATTAGGCGCCGATGACCGTGATAATCACTCACAGCATAATGCATTGTATTACGGTTATCCCATATTGCTAAGGAACCTGGTTCCCAGCGAAAACGGCAAGTAAAATAGGGTCGAATAGCAAAGTTGCAAAGATACTCAATTAAAGGCTGACTTTCCTCCGCTGTCATATTGGCAAAACGATAAGTATACGCATCGTTGATAAAAAGGCTTTTACGACCAGTAACAGGATGTACTCTAACCACCGGATGATTGACTTCAACTCTCACCACATCACCTAAGTTTTCGAAGGACTTACTATAGTCACCTTTAATGACCGCCAACTTTTCTCTATAGCCTTGAGCCAAATGCTCCGCATAAAGTGGCTCCAGCATTGATTGCATACCTGCAGACAGATTTTCCAAAACCATCTCCATATTGCACCAAATAGTGTCCCCACCAAAGGGAGGCAATTCTCGTGCGTAAAGCGAAACACCTAATGGCGGTGATGTACGATAGGTGGCGTCAGAATGCCAACTACCACCAAAGTTATACCCCGTGTCATCCGCCTCTTTCAGCAGCTCCATCAGTTCTGGATAGGTTTCGCTTTCCTTCACAAACATATCTTCCATGGGCTCGCCAAAACGGCGAGAAAAGGCAATATGCTGCTCTGGTGTTAAATCTTGGTCTCTGAAGAAAATGACTTTGTAATCCATCAAAGCCTGATGGAGATCCTCAAAAACAGCAGCGCTAAACGGTTTCGTTAAGTCAACGCCATGAATCTCAGCACCTAGAGCGCCAGAAACTGGTTTTATATCAAAATGAGGGCTATTAATCATGAGTCCATCCACATCTATTTGTGCTTAACATTAGCTAATAGTTTAGGGATTTATTAGTTTACAATTTTAAGTTATCCGTCTATTATTTTATTTTATCAGTCAAATTCTATGAAGTTACTCGATCAAAAAAACGAACTAGTGTTTGGTTTTTTCTTAACAGAGGGTTTTTCCCTACCTGCCTATACATCGATAGCTGAAACCTTCCGTATCGCCAACGACATTGCGGGCTGCACTCTGTTTCGCTGGTATACCATAGGCAGAACAACTGATCTATTGCGCTCCGCTAGCAATCTATCGGTTAGACCAGATATGGATATCACTACTACCACATCGTTTCATCAAGTGGCCATCATTAGCTCTTTAAACAGCCATCAATATCAAGACAAGACAACATTTCAGTGGTTAAGACGACTGAACAATCAAGGTTGTGCCTTAGGCGGCATCACCTCTGGTTGCTGGATTTTAGCCAAGGCTAATTTATTGAAAGGTTATCGCTTTACACTGCATTGGCAGGACTCCCAGGCGTTTAAAGAAAGTTACCCAGAATTACCAGTGAGCGATACCTTGTATGAAATCGATCGCAATCGCTTCAGCTGTGCCAGTGGGCTGGCTGCGTTGGATATGGTATTGCAAATGATCGTCGATCGGTATGGCTACGAATTGGCACAAAAAATTAATGACCGTCTGATCAACGAACGATTTCGCTCTGGTAACGAACATCAAGTTTTATATCGACACCTACCTAACCCAACGGTTAAGCAGGCAGTTGAGGCTATGGATAAAAACATTGAGATGCCACTTTCATTAGACAAGGTGGCAAGCCAATGCTCGGTGTCTTCACGACAATTATTACGCTTATTTAAAACCCATGTGGGCGCTTCTCCACAACAGCACTATTTAACACTGCGGCTAGATAAAGCGGTTTTATTATTACAACAAACCAACTTAACTATGACCGAAATTGCCATTGCGACAGGATTTGCTAACTTAAGCTACTTCTCTGTGGCGTTCAGCAAGCGGGCATTAATATCTCCCTCTCGCTATCGGAAGAAATACCAAACGTGAACTTCTTCACATCATTCTAGATATTTAGGCTGTCTAACCATCGGTAATACATGAGAGACGGTGCAAGAAACCAGGGTTTCCCGGTATAAAGTGGGCGGGTCTGAAATTTGATCTGATCAAAAGCAGTTTCACCTTCTTCACGCCCCAGCACCTGCTGCCCAACTCTCATGCCAAGGTAGCCAGACATGGCCACCCCTGAGCCACAGTAACCCATAGCGTAGTAAAGGCCGTCTACCTCTCCTGCATGCATGAGTGAGTCGAAGGTGAATGCCACATAGCCCATCCACGAATGACTGATTTTTGTATGCGCTAACTCTGGGAAGATACGAGCCAGAGCGTTATGAAGCTTTGGACCACTAACGCGTGGGTCACTTTCTCCAAGTGATACCCGTCCACCAAATACAATACGGCTTCGATCAGGGCTTGGGCGATAGTAATACACTACCTTACGGGTGTCGCTAACAACTCGATTTTTCGGCATTAGCTGGTCCATTAGATCTTTCCCAACAGGTTCTGTCGCTATTATATAGCTGCCTATAGGAATAACCCTACGCTGTAATTGTGGTGTTAGGGAACCAGTATAGCCGTTTGTTGCGATAATAATTTTACTGGCCTGGACAATGCCTTTTGAAGTTTTGACACTAAACCCATGCTTATTCTTGTTGATGTTTTCGGCTGCACAGTAAGATATAACACTTACACCAGCTTCAATCGCTTTACCCAACAAACCTTTATGATAGGCGGCAGGATCCACTGAAGCGTCGTTAGGGTAAATAGCCCCACCAAAATAGGTATCTGTGCCTAGTTCAGAGCGTTGTTCTGCTTTTGGGATTATATAAGCGCCATCCTCAAGCCCAGCAATCGGATGCTCAACAGCCCTGGCAAGTTTTTCATATTGTGCAGAATTGTGTGCGGCATGAAAACGCCCAGCCACATCATAACTGCAATCAATACCTTCTTCCCTGATGAAGTCGCTAGTAAACTGTAAAGAATTTTTAGCTTCAGCATGAATGGCAAACGCCATGTTTTTGCCATATTTCTTTTCAAGTTCAGAAAAACTTGGTTTTATGCTTATGCTGACTTGGCCGCCGTTTCTTGTACTTCCACCCCATCCAGCATGTTCGGCATCAATGACCAATGTGTTCCTTGAGCCCCTGGCTGTCTGGATTGCTGCATGAAGCCCCGTATAACCTGAACCGATGATGAGTACATCCACTTTTTTGGGAAGTTCTATGTCTTGCTGCATTGGTGGTGCGCTACGATCCCACCAATAAGGTTGCTGCTTGAAATCTTGTGTAAACATAGTCTTGCTCTTGATCCAGATATGCCAATGTTATTAAAGAAAGTTGATCAAATCAAATATAGGGTGAGTTTAACACCCTAGCCTGCACTTGGACTGAATTTAGCTGTGGTGTTAAAGTTGGACTTAACAGTTGAATTGGCAAGGTTATCTGGAGTAGCAGATGAATAAACAAGCACTAGTCATTGACGTCACCCGTGGTGGATTTACTGAAAGCAGTCATCAAGTTATTGCTGTTATTAGTGATGCTAAAGGAAAGCGTCATAGCCAATGGGGTGATGTAGATCAGCAGGTGTTCCCGCGCTCCACCGCTAAGCCACTTCAAGCCCTGCCGCTGATGCTCAGTGGTGCTGCACAAGACCTTAACCTAAGCCAACAACAAGTGGCTATGGCGTGCTCTAGCCACAATGGTGAAGCTCAGCACAGTAATCTAGTCACCCACTGGCTTGACCAATTAGGCATGAGTTCTGAGCAGTTGGAGTGTGGCAGTCATTGGCCTTTATATCAGCCTGCTACAGTGGCTTTAGCCCAATCTGGTGTGCTGGCTTGCGCAGTGCATAACAACTGTTCCGGCAAGCACTGTGGGTTTTTGAGTTTTGCTCATCATCAAGGCATTGATCCAAAGGGCTATATTCACCACCAACATCCTGTGCAACTGGCGGTGAACGATGCGATGGGCCGTATGATGGACCTTAAGGTAACGGACTATCCTATGGGCATTGATGGCTGTTCTATTCCTACCTATGCCCTGCCCTTACCCAGTTTAGCCATGGCGTTTGCCCGTTTTGGCACTGGTGAACAATTACCCGACGGTTGGCAGAAAGCTTGCCACAGCCTATATCAGGCTATGGTAACAGAACCCTTTTATGTGGCCGGTAGTAAACGTCACTGCACCAAGATTATGCAAGCCTACGGTGGTCAAGTGGCTTGTAAAACTGGCGCCGAAGGCGTGTTTGGCGCAGCGATACCGAGCCTTGGTTTAGGCATTGCGTTAAAAGCCCTGGATGGCACTACTCGCGCAGCAGAAGTTGCACTTAATGTGCTGTTGGATCACTTGCACCTGAAGCCAACAGACCCTCAGTTCGAGCAACATTTGGAGCTGCATAACTGCAACAACATTCATGTTTCAGATGTACAACACGCATCGAAAGCATTATAGAACTTAGGGCAAGATCTAGAGTTACAGCACCCCTCTTTTCCGTAGGCACAAAAAAGCCCATAGGCCATTACTTCAATGACCTATGGGCTTTTTAAAAACAACTATGTCATCAAAGATTACTGGCTATTTGATCACACGATGCTTTGGCATCGCCAAATAACATTTTACTATTGTCCATAAAGAACAAAGGGTTCTGCACTCCAGCATAACCTGATGCCATGCCACGCTTAAACACAATCACATTTTTAGCGTGCCACACTTCCAGCACTGGCATACCTGCAATGGGACTGCCAGGTTTTTTCGCGGCTGGGTTAACCGTATCATTGGCACCTATTACAAGCACTACATCGGTGTTTGCAAAGTCGTCATTGATTTCATCCATCTCTAAAACGATGTCGTAAGGCACTTTAGCTTCTGCCAGCAATACATTCATATGTCCTGGTAAACGCCCAGCAACAGGGTGAATACCAAAGCGTACTTCTACGCCTTGAGCCCGAAGTTTTTGGGTAATGTCCTGTACTTGGTATTGCGCTTGCGCTACCGCCATGCCGTAACCTGGGGTAATAACCACAGACCGAGCAGTCATTAACATACTGGCCACTTCTTCGGCAGTAGTAGGCTGCACTTCACCTTCTTCTTCTTCATCGCTTACGATAGGGTCGTTACCAAACCCACCCGCAATTACGGAGATAAAGGAGCGGTTCATAGCCCTACACATAATGTAGCTCAAAATTGCACCAGAAGAGCCTACCAAAGCACCAGTGACAATCAGTAAGTCATTGCCTAGTAAGAAGCCCGCTGCAGCTGCAGCCCAACCGGAATAAGAATTGAGCATAGATACCACAACAGGCATGTCTGCTCCACCGATTGAGGCGACTAAATGCCAGCCAAACACTAAGGCTATGAGGGCCATAATAACCAGGTAGGTGTCGTTGCCACCCTGATTAACAAACTGCACCAACATCACTGCACTAACCAACAAAGCCAGTAAGTTTAGCTTGTGGCGATGAGGCAAATTAAGGGCTTTTGAGGACATAGTGCCACGTAATTTGCCAAAGGCTACAAGTGAACCTGTAAATGTAACAGCGCCAATAAAGACACCCAAGAAAACTTCAACCAAGTGAATATTTTGCATCACTGGGGTGAGTTCTTGAGAGTGGTCTAAATAACTATTCACACCTACAAACACAGCCGCCAAACCCACAAAGCTGTGGAGAATTGCTACCAGTTCGGGCATTTCTGTCATTGCCACTCGTTTGGCCATATAAACGCCAATGGCAGAGCCAATGAGCATGGCAATAAGGATGTAGCTAAGGCCTGTAGTGAGCGCCATAACCTTAGGGCTTAGCAAAGTAGCCACTAGCGCTAGCGCCATGCCTATAATGCCAAGCCAGATGCCACGCTTAGCTGACTCTTGTTGGGATAATCCGCCAAGGGCCATAATAAATAATACAGCGGCGATAACGTAAGCTGTGATAACCATACCTGCTTGCATTGGTCGTCTCCTATTTCTGGAACATTTTTAACATACGTTTGGTGACATAAAAGCCGCCAACGATGTTAATGGACGCGATGAGCACAGAGATCAAAGCAAGAATGGTGACAAGATTGAGCTCGTCACCTACCTGAAGCACAGCTCCCACAACGATAATGCCAGACACCGCATTGGTAATGGCCATCAAAGGGGTATGCAAGGCATGTTTGACGTTCCAAACTACGTAATAACCAATAATGCAAGACAACACAAACACTGTGAAGTGGCCCAGGAAGGCGGAAGGTGCGTTTAGCGCGATCCATCCAACCAACACAGCACTTGCTGCGCCTAAACCATATTTAACTGCTGCCGACATTTCCTGCTTAGCAGGTTCAATAGGCGAGCTGTCTTCGGCTTTCTTAGGAGGTGCCGCTGCCACCTGGATGGGTGGAGCTGGCCATGTCACTGCACCATCTTTGCAGACTGTAACGCCACGCATGATGGGATCTTCAAAATCGATCACCAACTGACCATCTTTTTCAGGACACAGCAGCTTTAGCAAATTTACTAAGTTGGTGCCGTAGAGCTGTGAGGCTTGGCTAGGCAGACGAGCTGGCATGTCGGTGTAACCAATTACCGTAACGCCATTGGCACTAGTGATGACTTTACCGGGTTCAGTGAGGTCACAGTTACCACCGCCACCGGCGGCTAAATCGACAATGACACTACCTGAAGTCATACTCGCCACCATTTCAGCGGTAATGAGTTTGGGTGCGGGTTTGCCGGGAATCATCGCTGTGGTAATGATGATGTCCACTTCTTTGGCTTGCTCAGCAAATAAGGCCATTTCAGCTTCAATAAACGCTTTACTCATCACCTTGGCATAACCATCACCAGAGCCACTTTCTTCTTCTATCTCTACTTCTAGGAACTCAGCGCCCATAGAATTGATTTGTTCTTTTACTTCAGGACGGGTGTCAAAGGCCCGTAAGATAGCCCCTAAGCTACCTGCTGCGCCCAATGCTGCTAGTCCTGCAACACCTGCACCTATAATCAATACTTTAGCGGGTGGCACTTTACCCGCAGCGGTGATTTGGCCAGTAAAGAAACGGCCAAAATGGTGGGCGGCTTCAATCACTGCACGATAGCCACCAATGTTGGCCATGGAGCTTAGGGCATCCATTGATTGCGAGCGCGATATACGCGGCACAGACTCCATAGACATGGCGGTGATATTGCGTTCAGCAAGCTGTTTGAGTTGGTCTTCATTTTGGGCTGGCGCCATAAAGCTAATCAAGTGGCCACCTTGCTTGAGCAAGTCTAATTCATGGCAATTTTGGCCAAGGTGCTCCAACAAAGGGTTTACCTTGAGCACCAAATCACTCTGGTATACCGCTTTAGTGTCGGCGTTAATGGACGCTCCAGCAGCTTCATAAGACGCATCGTCAAAGTTAGCGGCAAGTCCTGCATTAGATTCAATACAAACATCAAAGCCGAGCTTTATTAATTGCTCTACTGTTTTTGGGGTGGCAGCGACTCGAGTTTCGCCAGCCATAGGTTCTTTGGGTATACCGATAAGCATGGAATTACCTGTGCATGTGGTAGAAAAAATCTAGCTAATGGATTAGTGTGGTTTATTACAGCCTAGTTAAGATAAAACTCGGCATAGTATATTTTTATCAACAACGTCGCTTAAGCGCAATAAAAATACTGCAAACAAATTGCATACTGAATATATACAATAAATTGTTATAAGTATATGCATATAATATATAAGGAAGGGTTTAAAATAATGCGTTAGTTTCTTATCTGACGGCCAAAGTAGTTACAAATTCTAGAGCTAAGCCATGCTGCATACCGGCTTAGCCTTGTAACTACCTTGGTCATATTCCTAGCTACATGGCTTGATTTAGCACAGCCTGGAACAATACATTACACCCTGCAGTGAGGTGCTCTTGCTTGGCATCTTCAAGCTCATTGTGGCTAATGCCGTCCTTGCAAGGCACAAATACCATTGCTGTAGGTGCAACACGTGATATATAACACGCGTCATGGCCAGCACCACTAACGATGTCACAGTGGCTATAACCTAAGTCAACCGCAGCTTGGCGTACCGATGACACACACGATGGGTTAAATGGCACCGGTGGAGAGTACCAAATTTGTTCAAACGCCATGGTTAACCCGTGGCTTTGAACAATAGCATCGCAGCCTGCCCTTAACTCATCATTCATCGCCGACAAAGTAGCATCATCAGGATGGCGAATATCTACGGTAAAAAACACTTCTCCTGGAATTACATTACGCGAGTTGGGAAAAGATTGAATCAAGCCCACGGTGGAGCAAGCCAAGGGTGCATACTTAAGGCCTATTTCGTTCACTAGAGTGATCACTTTTGCTGCACCCACTAATGCGTCTTTGCGGGTTTTCATTGGCGTTGGTCCAGCATGGGACTCTTGGCCAGTTAACGTAACTTCATACCAACGCTGGCCTTGAGCATCCGTCACCACACCAATAGTGAGGTCTTCATGCTCCAGTATTGGGCCTTGTTCTATGTGTGCTTCAAAGAAGGCTTTAATTGGACGCTCGCCCATAAGTTCTTTACCATCATAACCAATACGCTTGAGTTCCTCACCCATGGTTAAACCATCTAAATCAGCGCGACTCAGGCCATACTCTAAATCAAATACGCCTGCAAACACGCCCGAAGCAACCATCGCCGGAGCAAAGCGAGAACCTTCTTCGTTGGTCCAAACACTCGCTTCAACAGGGGCCGTGGTCGTAATATTTTGATCATTAAGGCTGCGGATAACCTCTAGCCCTGCCAGCACACCATACACACCATCGAACTTACCACCGGTTGGCTGGGTGTCTAAGTGACTACCCATCACCACAGGAGCCATATCTGGGTCACTTCCTTCACGGCGAGCAAATATGTTGCCCATCTGATCAATTGTGATGCTGCAACCTTCTGCCTCGCACCAGCTGACAAATAAATCTCTGGACTGTTTGTCTAAATCAGTCAATGCTAGGCGGCAACAGCCACCTTTTTCAGTTGCTCCGATTTTGGCCATTTCCATGAGACTGTCCCATAACCTTTGTCCGTTCGTGTTCATATTAGACATTGTATCTTTCCTATAATTATTGTTTGCCACGACTACCAGTACTAGCACCTAACCTATGGAGTTATTAGGATGTTGGCTCCAGTTTTGGTAATCAGCACTCACCTTTTCGCCTGTCCGGGTATCTAGCTCTCCCGTATCAAGTTCACGTAAGGTGATGCAGTTTTCAACAGGACAAACAACAACACATAGGTTACAACCTACACAGTCTTCATCCCGCACTTGGAAACCACGTTCTCCATTAATTTCAGTACTAATTGCCTGATGAGAGGTGTCCTCACAAGCAATATGACACCGGCCACACTTAATACAAGAATCCTGGTCTATTTGAGCTTTTGCCACATAGTTTAGGTCCAGCTTATTCCAGGAGGTTACACTGGGCACTGCAGCACCAATCAACTGATCTACAGAGGTCATTCCTTGGTCGGCTAAGTAACGACTTAAACCATCGATCATATCTTCAACAATGCGGAAACCATAGGTCATTACCGCTGTGCATACCTGAACATTACTGGCCCCTAAAGCCATAAATTCTGCCGCATCACGCCAATCAGTAATGCCGCCAATGCCAGAAATAGGAATGTCATTACATTCTGCGTCACGCGCGATCTCACTTAACATGTGCAGGGCAATGGGTTTCACTGCTGGTCCACAATAACCACCATGGGAGCCTTGCTGGCCCACAAATGGAGACATTTTCAGCTGATCAAGATCCACACCCATCACTGAGTTAATGGTGTTTATAAGCGACACTGCATCGGCACCACCACGCACCGCACCTCTGGCAGAGGTACGAATATCAGTAATGTTTGGGGTTAGCTTCACTATGGTTGGCAAGTCAGAATACTGTTTGCACCACGCCGCTACCATTTCTACATATTCAGGAACTTGGCCAACAGCTGCGCCCATGCCGCGTTCAGACATGCCATGAGGGCAGCCAAAATTGAGTTCTATACCATCAGCACCAGTATCTTCCACTCGCCTCAAAATATCTATCCAAGCTTGCTCCTCACAAGGCACCATAAGAGAGACCACAACCCCACGATCAGGCCAGTCTTTCTTTACTTGAATAATTTCAGCTAAGTTTATCTCCAGGTCTCGATCGGTAATCAACTCAATGTTATTTAAGCCCATTAGCGTGCGATCTTTACCATGCCATGCCCCATATCGAGGGCCGTTCACGTTAACTAATGGTAGGCCTGCTTCGCCTAAGGTTTTCCACATCACACCGCCCCAGCCAGCTTCAAAAGCGCGATTTACGTTATACGCTTTATCTGTTGGCGGCGCTGATGCGAGCCAAAAAGGATTAGGTGTTTGAATACCAATGAAATTGGATTTTAAGTCAATCATGACGAGCTCCTTTATGCTTGGCTTTGAGTTAACGATTTATGAATGGATAGGGCAGCTAGCTTACCGTCTTGCACGGCACTTACGGCTAAGTCATCACTCCCAGCCACACAGTCACCACCCGCCCAGATTCCTGGTTGAGAAGTGCGTAATTGGTGATCTACCTCATATTTACCACTCGTTTTGACAAACTCAATAGCCCCCATGTTGATGGGTGTTAAGCTCTGCCCAATAGCCTTAAACAACATATCCGTTGGTGTGATGTATGTTTCACCACCTTCAATATTAGCCTTGCTAAATTCAACACCAGTGATTGCGCCCTGCTCTATTTGTAAGCTAACAGGCTTAGCCCAATGAGCAATATGTACGCCTTCATTTAGGGCGAATTCTTGTTCCTCTATGCTGGCATTCATCTGTTCCTTACCACGTCGGTATGCCATAGTGACGTTGGCTGCTCCTAGGCGCTTGATTTGTATGGCGATGTCGATGGCAGTCATACCACCACCAATAACCACGATATCCTGACCTACAGGCAATTGCCCTAAATCTTTGGCCTGTCGTAGTTGATGAATATAATCTACCGCATTAAGCACTCCAGATGCGCTCTCTCCATCTAACTGTATGTCTTTACTAGTGCCTAAGCCCACACCCATAAACACTGCATCATAGCTAGTTTGGAGTTCTGCAAAACTAACGTCTTCACCTACTTTGATCCCATGCTTTATGCTAATCCCACCAATGGAGAGAATATTTTCAACTTCTTTTTGGGCATAATCTCCAGCCATTTTATAGGCGGCAAGACCATATTCATTCAGTCCTCCAGATTTCTCCTGAGCTTCATAAATAACCACGTCATGGCCTAGCGTAGCTAAACGGTGAGCACAAGATAGCCCTGCTGGCCCAGCACCCACTATCGCTACTGAATAGCCTGTTGCAGCCTCCCGGGTAAAGAACTTAGCGCCTAGTTCAGTCGCTCGATCCGTAGCAAATCGTTGTAACAATCCAATTTGAATCGGTCGGTCATCTTCTGTATTTCTGACGCAAGCGTCTTCACACAAGGTTTCCACGGGGCAAGCTCGAGCACATGTGCCACCCATGATATTTTCTGACAAAATTTTCCCAGCCGCCCCTACCTCATTCTTTTCACTAATCATGCGAATAAAACTAGGCACATCAATATCTGTTGGGCATGCAGTCTGGCACGGCGCACCGTAGCAGTAATAGCACCTGTCGGCTTCAACCACAGCGCTGCGAGCATCAAGGGGGGTATGTATATCAGAAAAGTTAGTCTGGTAATCTGCTTCGCTTAGGCGGTGCCCTGCAGGCATAGATCGGCCAGCGCTGTTGGAAATAAATGCAGTCACAGTAGTGATCCTCAATTTTATGATTGTTAAGACTTGGCAAAATTAGGCCAAAGCATTGCTAATGGGCTGCCATATGGGAGCCCAGAAAGTAATCCGTTCTACAACTTTGGTTTAGCTATCTCGATCGACGGAGAATGGCGGATCCATATCTCGCATTTTTCCAATAGCGTCAAAATAAGGCGCAAAAGGCGGTCGTTTGATATAATTACCTGCCCCACGCACAACGTTGAGCTTGCCGTTGCAATACACAAGGTTGCCCTGACTAATAGTGTGAGAAGGTATGCCGGTCACTTCCATGCCTTCAAAAATGTTGTAATCCACATTTTGATGGTGAGTTTTAGCTGAAATGGTTTTCTTTCCCTTAGGGTCCCACACAACGATGTCTGCATCAGAACCCTCGGCAATGGCGCCTTTGCGCGGGTACATGTTGAAAATTTGCGCCGCATTAGTGGAGGTTACTTTGACAAACTCATTCATGGTTAAACGCCCTGTGTTAACCCCAGCGTTCCACAACACTTCCATGCGATTTTCTACGCCGCCAGTGCCGTTAGGAATTTTAGTGAAATCATCTTTACCCGCCGCCTTTTGATCTGCGCAGAAGCAACAATGGTCTGTGGCAGTGGTTTGCAAGTTACCCGATTGAAGCCCTTTCCACAGGGCATCCTGGGCTTTCTTAGGCCGAAAAGGAGGGCTCATGACATGGGCAGCAGCGACATCAAAATCTTTATTTTTGTAGACCGAATCATCGATCAAAAGGTGGCCGGCTAACACTTCGCCAAACACTCGCTGACCTTCATTTCGTGCTCGAGTGACCGAATCCAGGGCCTCTTCTGTGGATACATGCACCAGGTAAACAGGGGTCTTTAAGGCTTGGGCAATACGAATTGCTCGATTAGCCGCTTCTCCCTCTACTTCTGGAGGCCGCGATTGTGGATGGCCTTCTGGCCCAGTAATACCCATCGCCAACAGCTTTTTCTGTAGCTGATACACCAGCTCTCCATTTTCGGCATGCACAGTAGGTAAGGCACCCAACTCCCAAGCCTTGCTGAAACTGTTTACCAATATCTCGTCATCAGCCATGATGGCGCCTTTATAAGCCATAAAATGCTTAAAGCTATTCACGCCATGCTCTTTAACCAAGGTTTCCATGTCCTTAGCCACACTCTCATCCCACCAAGTTACAGCCACATGAAAGGCGTAATCAGACACTGATTTTTCGGCCCATTCGCGCCATTGGTGAAATGCTGACATGAGCGAAGTCCCTGGGGCAGGTATAACAAAATCAATAATGCAGGTAGTACCACCAGCAAGTCCAGCAGCAGTGCCTGAGTAGAAGTCTTCACTGGCTACAGTGCCCATAAACGGGAGTTGCATATGGGTGTGTGGGTCAATACCACCTGGCATCACATATTGGCCCGCAGCATCAATAACTTCAGTATCCGCTGGAACAGTAAGATCTGCACCCACTTTGGCTATTTTGCCACCAACACAGTAAACATCAGCAACAAAACTTTGGTCGGCGGTAACAACAGTGCCACCTTTTATTAGTAAAGACATAGTGAAACTCCTTAATCTTTAACACTTAATGATGGACATCAAATAGGTCCTTCACTAAGTTAAATTTTTTATTATTTAAGCGATACCCACTAAAAAACAGTTGAGGCAGCGATTGTTAGTTCATTTATAACAATATTTTACCAAATGGTCAATATATGATCGACCTTTTGGTAAAATATTTTTAATTATTCAATTGTGAGGAGGCAATATAGTCATCTCTATACTAGCCTCCCCACGGTTTTTCAGATTAAGCTAATCGCTTAAAAAGCAGCATCCCAAACTTTGTGAGTCCATGCACCTTTTGGTACAGAGGATATCACTGGGTCAGAACCACCATTCATTAAGGTCTCAACAGTGCGCTGATAGTCAGCTATAGATAACTTACCGCCATTCATGGTGAGTTTATTAACTTCTGCCATCATACGACGCTGGTGTTCTTCTGTTTGCGCACCCGTTTGATCGTTTTCTAACACGATATCGGCAGCGGCATCAGAATTAGCCCTAGCCCACTCCCAACCCTTCATGGAGGCACGAACAAAACGAGCCATTTTATCAACGAAGGCTGCATCTGCTAGGTTCTTTTCAAGCACATACAAACCATCTTCTAAGGTCGCTACCCCTTGCTCTTCGTATTTGAAATTTACGAGTTCATCAGCATCCAAGCCGGCATCAATGATTTGCCAATACTCGTTATAGGTCATAGTGGATACACATTCAGCTTGTTTTTGCAAAATGGGATCTACGTTAAACCCTTGCCTTAATACGCTAACTCCGCCAGCACTGCCGTCGGTAGCCAAACCTAACTTGCTCATCCAGCTTAAGAATGGGTACTCATTACCATAAAACCAAACCCCTAAAGTTTTATCTTTTAGATCGGAGGGTGAAGTAATACCACTGTCTTTGCGACACGTGAGCATCATACCTGAGCTTTTAAAAGGCTGAGCAATATTGACTAGTGCTAATCCCTTCTCCCTAGAAGCTAAGGCTGAAGGCATCCAGTCGATCACTACGTCTGCACCACCACCGGCAATCACCTGTGGAGGAGACACATCTGGTCCACCTGGGTTAATCGTTACATTAAGATTTTCTGCCTCATAAAAGCCTTGATCTTGGGCTACAAAGTAGCCAGCAAACTGAGCTTGGGTAACCCACTTAAGCTGCAGTGTTACATCATCTGCCGCATATAGTAAGCTGCTTGACGCAGCAAGGGTTAGTCCAGCTATTACACTGCTTATTTTATACTTATTTTTCATTACTTAACCTCCAACGGTTTATAAACGTTACTCTATAAAAGAGCATATTCAATCCTCATCCTTCTTGATAAAAACTACTTTTAGTTAGTGATGGGCCTTCCTGAAAGATGCGTGCCAAAAGGTGACCCGTCTTTCTAGCAAGGCCAGAAATCCATAAAATGTTGACCCAGCTAAAGCTGCAACGGCGATAGTTGCCCACACCATTTCAATATTCATACGCCCCACTTCGATAGATATACGGAACCCCATACCCACAATAGGGGTACCAAAAAACTCAGCTACAATGGCGCCAATTAAGGCTAGAGTTGAGTTTATTTTTAATGCGTTAAAAACAAATGGAAGCGCATTAGGTAATCGCAGCTTAAAGAAGCTTTGCCAATAAGTGGCGCCATATGAGCGCAGTAAATCTTTTTCCATGGCATCTGACTGGCCCAGCCCAGCAATCGTGTTTACCAGCATTGGAAAAAAAGTCATGATGACCACAACAGCCACTTTAGATTGCCAATCAAAGCCAAACCACATCACCATAATGGGTGCGATACCCACTATTGGAATGGCACTCACCAGATTGCCTACAGGCAGTAAACCACGCCGTAAGAAGGGGATCTTGTCGGCCACAACAGCAACACTAAAGCCAACAAAATTGCCCAATAAAAAGCCTGGAATAACCGCTTTAATTATTGTTTGGTTAAAGTCTGCAGCCAAGGTGGGAATTGATGAAGCAATAGCTTCTCCCACTATACTTGGGGCGGGTAGCAGTACATGAGGAATAGCAAAGCCTATTGTTGCAAGCTCCCATAAACTTATGAACCATGCGCCTAATAGCGCTGGAACCATCAAGTTAATCAGCCCTTGCACCTTGCTATCAAAGAGCCTGATAGCCGTTAAAAATTTCATGCTAGCCCATACACAAAGGCCTATTGCAATGACCAATAGCCAGAAGCCCAACTGTGTGTGCCCCGCCAGCTCAGTGTGCTTAACAATAGTTGTGATTTGCCATAGGGCTAGCAGCGTTAATGCTGTGACTAATAAAGCCCGGGGTAATAATTGATTCACAACGACAACCCCTGCCAAAGCGCACAATACTACTGTGACCAACAAGGTCAACCAATCTGCTTGCTGCCAAGCATTCACATTTGCCACTTCAGCAGAAGTAGTTGCCCACGGTAACAATAATGCCATCAAGGTGAGCACCAGTGCTAACACGCTGGAGGAACCAAAACGATGCAAAATCGAACTAGAGTTCATTACTAATCTCCTGCCCACCAGCTAGTCGGTAGCATACTTTGCGTTCAATAAAACCGAGTATAGAGACCAGACTGGCAGACATTACTGCAGCAGCAATCAGTGACGCCCATATAAGATTAGTTTGTCCATAATAAGAACCTGACAGTAAACGCGCCCCTAGACCAGCCTGCCCACCCGTTGGTAATTCGGCCACGATAGCCCCCACTAGACTTAGGGCAATGGCAACTTTAAGGCTGGCGAACAAGAATGGCACTGCTGATGGCAGCCGTAAGCGCCAAAACACCTGCCATTTACTCGCACTGTAAGTGTTGAGTAAATCCACTAGCATAGGTTGTGGTGAACGCAGGCCCTTGACCATACCTACAGCTACAGGAAAGAAGCATAAATACATTGATATCAATGCCTTGGGTAGCAAGCCACTAATACCCATAGCCCCGAATACAACAATAACCATGGGCGCTAAGGCCAGTATGGGTATGGTCTGCGAGGTGATAATCCACGGCATTAGACTTTTATCCAAGGTTTCAACGTAGACAATGCCAACGGCTAAACTAATGCCCAAACCAGCACCTAATACAAACCCCAGCAGGGTAGACGACAAGGTAATACCAGCGTGGTAGATCAAGCTTCGTTTCGACGTGACATTTTTGTCAATGATGGTGGTTTTTAATTCCAATAGAACTTGGTGAGGCGACGGCAACACAGCACGCTTCATGTTCCAGCTATCCGTCGCTAATTGGCTAAAACTCCAGTCTATGCCCTTCTTTTCGTAACGATCGATAATCTGTGGGCTATTAAGGTTTATAGCGCCTACATACCAAATCATGATGATGGCCAATATCACCGTGAGCACTGGAATGGTAGAGCCAGGCTTACGCCGCATGTTAGTCGTCATAATTATGCCCTGCCGCTAATCCAGCACGTACCCGCTGGGCAATGGTTAAGAATTCAGGAGACTCTCGGATATCCAATGTTCTATCTGCAGGCAAATTGCAATCAATGATGTCGATGATACGGCCAGGCCTTGGGGACATCACCACAATACGGCTGGATAAAAATACAGCTTCAGGTATAGAGTGGGTCACAAATACTACGGTCTTTTTGGTTTGTTGCCATAAGCGCAGTAACTGGTCGTTTAGATGGTCTCGGGTGATCTCATCGAGAGCGCCAAAGGGCTCATCCATAAACAACAACTGAGGTTCCACACTGAGTGCACGGGCAATGGAAACTCGCTGCTGCATGCCTCCAGAAAGCTGCCAAGGGTACTTAGCTTCAAAGCCAGATAAACTCACCAACTGCAGGTACTCCTGTGCCAACTGTTGCCGCTGATCCTTGCCATAACCCATAATTTCTAAGGGCAGTAAGACATTGTCTTGTACCGTGCGCCAAGGCAGCAGCGCTGGTGCTTGAAACACATAGCCATAAGCTCTTTGTTTACGTGCCTCAGTAGGGGACATACCATTCACTAGCACTGACCCGCTGGTGGGTTTTTCCAAATCAGCTAACACCCTCATCAAGGTTGTTTTGCCACATCCAGAGGGTCCAATGAAGGAAACAAACTCGCCAGCGTTGATGCTTAGGTCCACGTTGGACAATGCTTTAACAACACCGTCTTTTGTGTGAAAGTCCAAACAAACTTCTTTAACCTCGACAACATTATTTGTTGCTGTGCTTGCGCTGACTAAACTCAATGTAAAAGCTCCTTGTTACTATTAGACTTGAGACCAATCACTCATTAATTCAAATCAGTAAGTGGGGTATAGGTTTCTGGGCGACGGTCACGAAAGAACTGCCAACCATCACGCACTTCTCTAATCACATCCATATCGATATCATGGATCAGCAGTTCATCTTCTGTTGCGCTGGCTTGAGCTTCTATTTGACCACGGGGATTTACGAAATAGCTGGAGCCGTAAAACTCACCAATATTCCATGGTGCCTCAGTGCCTACACGGTTTATAGCAGCAATGTAAACACCGTTAGCAGCCGCTGATGCGGGCTGCTCAAGCTCCCATAAATATTTGGAAATTCCCTCTACTGTGGCAGAAGGGTTATAGATAATTTCTGCACCTTTAAGTGCTAATGCGCGCCAACCTTCTGGAAAGTGTCGGTCATAGCAAATATAAACACCTACTTTGCCATACGCTGTGTCAAATACTGGCCAATTTGAAGCCCCCGGTTTAAAGAAGAATTTTTCCCAGAATCCGCCCACATGAGGGATATGGGTTTTCCGATACTTACCAAGATAAGTACCATCGGCATCGATGACTGCAGCAGTGTTGTAGTAGACGCCAGGCATTGCTTCTTCGTAGATTGGTACAATAATAACCATGTTATACTTTTTGGCATAGTCACACATTAGGTTGGTGGTATGGCCATTAGGAATTGGTTCAGCCGCGCTATACCAACGTTTATCCTGGCTAGGGCAAAAGTAGGGCTGCGTAAACACTTCTTGAAAACACAGAATTTGTACACCTGCCTCACCTGCTTTATCAATTAATGGAGCGTGGGCCTCTAACATTAGGTCACGGATTTTTTCGGGCGACATACTGGTGTCACCTTTAAGGCCCATTTGAATCAGGCCAGATTTTATTATTGTCATGTACATCACCCACTAGGTTCGGATAATTGGACAGTGATAAGCATCAACTAAGTTTAGATTTTATGCGAATTACGGCGAGGTAATTACTCTAAAATGTAACAGCAACTGACTACACTGATATATTTTTTAACAAAAATAGACCAATTGGTCAAGATATATTCACCAACAGCATATTATTTTTACACGTGCCCATCTAACTATGACTTTCCTCAGGAAAGGCCATCTGCCAAACGCAGACCGGCCTGCAATGTCACTATTGCGCTGTCAAAAACCGGAATGCCAACATCATGGCTCAGTTCTTCGGACACCCTCGCCCCTCGCATATTAGTGCACATAATAAAGATTATATCAGGCTGTTTTTGAGCTACGTCACGAACCATTTGTGCAATCACATGCTCCTCAATAGCGGCAAATTCGCTGCTGATAGACCCCCCGTAATGCTGCTCTGCCAGACAAGTAAAACCCATAGATGCGTAGTTTTTGATGATGCGCTTCTGAACATCGCAGGTATACGGGGTTACCAGTCCAAAGGTTTTAGCGTTGTATGTATTAAAAAGACGGTTCATTTCAAGGGTACAACTCCCTGAGGGGATGCCAGTAGCATCTTCAAGTAGATCACAAAACCTTGTATCATGATCCGCGCCAAGCCAACTGGCCGATGTACCACCCCAAACAAGACTGTCGACACCTGCATCGCAGAGCAATTTCGCTGCGTCGACTTGTTTCACCATACTGAATTGATCAAACGAATCCTGGTTCAGAGTCACGTCAATGACCCTCAGCCTGGAGAAATGCACCGTCGATTTGTTAGTAGAGAACATGTTTGCTGACAAAGGCTCGAGCACAGTGTTTGATGATGGGATCAAAATACCAACGCGCCTAGCTGTGTCTTCACGATCATTGGGGCTTGAATATCTCAAATGATGGACCGACGCGACGCTATGCCGCCGTCAACGGTAAAGATAGACCCTGAGGTATAACCAGACCGAAAAGACGACAGGAAAACAATCAGATCTGATACTTCGTGCTTGTGAGCCGGGCGACCAAGTGGGTAGTTTGACTCCAATTCAGTAAACTTACTTGCATCACCTAGGTCGTTTGCTGCACGTTTTTTTAGCATAGTGTAGATGCGATCGGTATTTACTGGACCTGGATTAACCCCCACAACGCGAATATTGTCTTCTAAGCTATGCCCGCCAAGAGCACGGGTAAACGCCATTAAACTCGCATTACCTGTGGTCCCAGCAATGTATTTGGGATCATATACCTCGCCACCATTACCAATGTTGTTGATAATCACACCCTCGCCAGCCTCCTGCATCTTCTTATAAAACAGTCTGCACAAGTTGATGTACCCCATGACTTTAAGATCCCAGCCTTTGCGCCAAGCCGCTTCATCTACGTCCCACAGAGTCCCACTTGGAATAGCTCCCGCATTATTCACAAGAATGTCGATATCACCCACACTTTCAGACAGTGCTTCACAAGCGCCACTGAGAGTCAGATCGGCAAGATGACAAGTAACCTTGACGCCATAGGCATCCTGAATTCGGGTTTTGAGTTCTTTAAGCTTATCGGCACTCCTGGCAGTGAGGTGCAAATTCACACCTTCAGATGCAAATACATCGGCCAAATGCTCGCCTATTCCCATTGAAGCGCCAGTGATTAGCGCTGTTTTTCCTGTAAGTTTCAAATCCATAACAAAGCCTTTCAGTAGTCCGATTTAATGGAAGTCCAATACCGTGCGCCCTTCAGCCTTGCCTGCTTGCAGGTCCTCAAGGGCAATATTGACCTCATCTAGCGATCTAGTGCTGATCACGCCTTTAATTTTTCCATTTGCCGCCAGTTGTAAGAGCTCACTCATTTCCTGCCGGTTTGATGCAGAACTGCCGATAACTTGTAGCCCCCGCTCAATGAGTTCGTGGGCATAAAAAGCCAGCTGATCTGCGGGAACCGCAGTCAAAACAATCTTCGCTCGCGGCTTACAAACTGCGAGCATTAAAGGCCAAGTAGCCCCAACTGGCGCAAAGTTCACGCAGCCGTCAGCACCTCCAAGTGCTTTGATCAATGCAATTGAATCAATATTGGCAACAACCGTTTCATCAGCACCCAGCTTTTGTGCCGTATCTAATTTACCCTTGTCGACATCGACCGCAATGACGTTCATACCAGATTTTTTTGCAATTTGAATGGCGTATTGGCCCAAACCACCAAGACCAAATATCGCGACGGTATCGCCCGCTTTAAGGCCCGTTTTCTTTAACGAGGCGTAGGCTGCAGACCCAGCACACATTAAAGGTGCGGCCTCAATAGCAGATACATTGTCAGGAATGGCAGTGGCCCAATCTTGGCGAAGACATACATACTCGGCAAAGCACCCGCTCACCGAGTAGCCCGTGGCATCAAAATCGGAGCAATAATTTTCACCACCCGTGTGACATTCCCGACAATGCCCACAAGCACTATATACATAGCCAATACCAACACGATCACCAATATTAAACCGACCGTCGGGTGCTCCTACTTCTACCACTATTCCAACACCCTCATGACCCATAATCAGCGGTAGTGGATTGGGCGAGGCGTGATCCCCCCGAAAAATGTGCACGTCTGTAAAACAGACTCCGCTGGCTTCAATCTTGACCAATATTTCGCCTGCTTTCGGGCTTGGACGTGCAACGGTCTTTACTTCAAGTGGCGCACCGTATTCAGTCAACAACGCTGCTCTCATGGTTTTATCTGTGGACATCAAGCCTCTCCTTTTCTTGGCACTGGTATACCAAATAGATACTTTAGGTATATTAGACTAGCATATTATCTAAAATACTGCCTAATAGTTTAAAGTTTAATCTATAACAACCGACTTCTACCCGTTATATTCAATTTGGTATACACTATTAACAAAATTGGTACTTTTGGTTAAACTACTCCATAAAGTGTCAACCAAGTGGCCGTGGCCCTATTAACCAGAAATTAACCAGAAGGAAAGACAATGTCGAACATCGTAAAAGAATTTCTGATACCAGGGACAAACAAAGGCCTGTTCTATGGCGGCCGATTCCAGACTTCAACTTCAGGATCCGAAATCACTGTTCTGGACCCCGCGAGGGGGGCAGCGTTTACGACGGTTCCCAATGGCAGCGCTGAAGATGTTCGAGCTGCTGTTTCTGCGGCAAGCGCTGCATTTCCAGCCTGGGCGAAATTAGATGCCTTAGACCGCGGCAAATACCTCCGAGCGTTTGCCGAAGTCATCAGGGAAAATATTCCGTTTCTAGCAGTGCTCGAATCCAGAGTTACCGGGCGGGCTTTGCGTGAAATGAAGGCGCAAATGGCACGCATACCAGAATGGTTGGAGTATTACGCAGGTATCGCTCCCGGTCTGGAAGGGGAGGCAAACTACGTCAAAGGGGATTATGTAACTTTGACTCAATATGAACCCTTGGGGCCAACAGCTCTGCTGACACCGTGGAACCACCCTGTTCTTATTCTGGTAAAAAAACTCTCGGCAGCGCTGGCAGCGGGCAATACCTGCGTCATTAAACCCTCTGAATTAGCCCCCGTGTCCCCGTTAGTCATCGCCGCTCTTGCCACTGAAGCAGGATTGCCAGACGGCGTCGTCAATGTGGTCACTGGCGACGCGATAACGGGTGCGGCACTTTGCGCAGCTGACGATATTCACTTTATTGATCTAACTGGAGGCACTGCGACTGGCCGCAAGGTTGCAAGCGTTGCAGGCGAAAGATTAATCAGGACAACCATGGAACTGGGTGGTAAAACTCCTGTTGTTGTCTGCCAAGATGCGGATATTGACGCGGCCGTAGCAGGCGTCTTGTTCTCTGCGTTCGTTGCGTCTGGCCAAACCTGTGTTGCTGGGTCTCGCATTATTGTGCACGAATCTATCTACGACGAATTTGCAAACAAACTGGCTCAAAGGGCGGATCAAATCCGGCTCGGCGACCCCATGAACGAATCCACACAAATGGGCCCAGTGATCTGTCACAAATCACTTGATCGATGCAAAAAATTTATCGAAACAGCAAAAGCCGAAGGTGCACGCCAGATAGCCGGACTAGACCTTCTGGAGCTTGATAGCGAGCTAACTGGCGGGTTTTATATACGCCCCACGATATTTTCCGACGTTAAAATAGACCACACTCTGTTTCTCGAAGAAGTCTTTGGGCCGGTTATCTCACTCACCCGTGCCAGCAACGATGAAGAGGCGATTACCTGCGCTAATGCAGGTGACTTTGGTCTTGGTGTTTCTATTTGGTCCCGAGATATTGGGCGGGCCCATAGGCTGTCGAGAAAAATCAGAGGTGGGGTGATCTGGCTCAATGATCATCATCGCAACGACCCAAGATCGGTCTGGGGCGGAGTCAAAGATAGTGGCTTCGGTAAAGAAAATGGTTGGGATGCTTTACGGGCATATCTGACAAAAAAATCTATCGTAATCCGCACTGAAGAGGGCTACGATGACTGGTTTAAGGATGGTCAAAGGTATGGGTGACACAACACCATGAGTAGCACAGAAAAACGCAAGGCAAAGCTTATTGCAACTGCAATTGAAGCACAAATCATAAAGCGCGAGCTGAAGCCTGGAGATCGCCTTCCCGAAAGGTTACTTGCCGAAGAATTTGGTGTTTCACGGACACCCGTGCGCGAAGCAATCAGACAGCTTGTTGAAACCCGACTGGTCACTGACAATGGTCGGCGTGGAGCACTCGTCGCGTCTTTGAGTATTTCCGAATTACTTGACGCATTCCTTGTTGTTGCAGAGCTTGAAGGCCTTGCCGCCAGACAAGCCGCAAAACGAATGCGGCATGAACAAATTGTTAAAGCATTTGATGCAAATGCGCTTTGCCAGAAGGCCTCTGCAGAAAAAGATACAGAAACGTTCAATGCTATGAATATGGTTTTTCATAACCTGATCATCGAAGGTTCACACAATTCAATGCTGCAGAGTCAATTGAACACAGCACGCACAATCACCTTTCCATACCGGCATTATGTGTCTAGTTTACCAGGATACATGGCGCAATCTGTTAAGGAACATGATGCCTTAATCAAGGCAATATCAAATTCAGAAAGCGACACCGCTTACCAATTAATGCGCGATCACGTAAGACTCCAAGGCGAACAAATAGAAGATGTTATTCATCACCTAGAAAGGTAGAGCAGCCAAGCCGTTGCGCAATGAAAAAGTTCCTATTAATGAGGCCAAAGTATCGATGCATTTAGCAAAAGTTGACCGCTTGGTCAGTTTATGTTTTAGTGACCAAGCAATAAAAATAAAATTAATGTGAGGGTTGTATTATGAAGTTAATGTATATGGTATCAAAAGCACGCGTGCTTATGGCTGCAGTGGCTTTTGGCTTGATATTATCACCGGCCATGGCCGTTGCTGGTACTATTAAAGTGGCTGGTATTTTTACCCTACCAGTTGAGCAACAATGGATCAGCCGTATCCATATTGCACTTAGTGCAGCCGAAAAACGCGGTGAAATTGAGTATGTGTATTCTGAAAACGTCTCCAATACAGACTACGAACGCGTTATGCGAGAGTATGCTGAGCAAGACGTAGACCTTATTGTAGGTGAAGTTTTTGGTCTTGAGCGCGCAGCACGTAAGGTGGCTGCCGACTATCCAGAAACAGCTTATTTAATGGGCTCTTCTTTTGCACCACAAGCACCTAACTTCTCTGTATTTGATAACTTCATCCACGAACCTGCCTACTTATCAGGCATGGCTGCAGGTGCAGTTAGTGAGTCAAATATAATTGGCATGGTGGGTGGTTACGCCATTCCTGAAGTTAACCGGTTAATGCATGCCTTTATGGCAGGTGCCCGTGAAGTAAATTCTGAAGTTACCTTTCTAGTCAACTTTCTTGATAGCTGGTACGACCCCCCAAAGGCTAAAGAAAGTGCTTTTGCAATGATAGATGCTGGTGCTGACGTGATGTATGCCGAACGCTTCGGTGTAGCTGATGCAGCCGTTGAGCGTGGTAAAAAAGCCATAGGCAATGTTATTGATACTGCCAGCGACTACCCTGGCACTATTTTGGCTTCAGCCCTTTGGCATATGGAAGCCACCATTGATAAAGCCATCAGTGCTGTGGCAGATGGTTCGTACGTTGCTGACGACTATAGCCAATACAGCTATATGGCGCATAACGGCGGTTCCCTTACCATTGACAAAGCGTTGGTACCTGCCGATGTAGTGGCTGCTATCGAAGCTAAAGAAGCAGCCATCCGTAATGGCAGCTTTGTTGTTACTATCAATGACGAGACTCCTATATCAGATAATTGATATTGAGCTGTTATGTGTATCAAAATCCTGTTGGGTGACTCAGTTCATCTAACGGGATTTTTTATCCCTTCTTATTGCTAATGGATGTTCCACATGATCAATGAAACGGTGCTTTCTCTAAATAACTTGAGCAAGCGGTTTGGCTCGGTAGTGGCAAATGAATCGGTAACTATCGACTTAAAACGTGGAGAGATTCTATCGTTGCTAGGTGAAAATGGCGCTGGAAAAACCACATTAATGAATATGCTTTTTGGCCACTACATGCCCGATTCTGGCAGTATTCAAGTCGCCAACACTCAGGGACAACTAGCGCCTTTGACTTTAGGCCACCCTCAAGCAGCCTTGGATGCCGGCATTGGCATGGTTCATCAGCATTTTACCCTTGCCGAGAACTTATCCGCCATAGACAACATTTTACTAGGCTCTGAAAATTTATTTGCCTGGCGTCGCTCCATGGATGCCGCCCGCGAAAAAATTAGTGACATCATGCAGCGCACAGGTTTAAGTGCCCCCCTTGATACCATCGTAGGAAAGCTCTCAGTGGGTGAGCGCCAACGGGTAGAAATTCTCAAGGCGCTGTATCGTGATGCGCGTATCCTAGTATTGGATGAGCCTACAGCTGTTTTAACACCACAAGAAGCCGACACACTATTTGCCAATATCGATATCATGGCTAAAGATGGATTGTCGGTGGTATTCATATCTCATAAATTGCGTGAAGTGCTGGCTTTTTCCCATCGTATCGCAGTGTTGAGGCACGGAAAGAAAGTAGGTGAAATTGCCACCAAAGATGCTGACGAGAAAATAATCTCTCGCTTAATGGTAGGCGCTGATACACCGGTAACCCCGCGGGAGCCTCTTGCTATTGGCGCACCAGTACTTCAGTTAATTGACCTCTGTGTGGCAGGTAGTAGTGCGCGCAGCAGTCTAGAGACCATTAATTTAACCGTGTCTGCCAGTGAAATAGTAGGTATTGCAGGCATCTCTGGTAATGGCCAGTCTACTATCGCACAGGTGATCTCCGGTTTAACTAGTCCAACTTCAGGTCGACTTGAAATTGATAGCCAACCCATACACAAATATACGCCTGCTAACTTGCTCAAAGCTGGGGTAGGCAGAATACCAGAAGACCGCCATCATGATGGCATCATAGGTGCTATGAGCGTGGCTGAAAACTTATCTATTGAGAGTCTGGACAGTAGCGAAATTCAAAAAAATGGCTTTTTACGTCATCAAGAACTCAAACTTAATGCCGAAAATTTAAGCCAAAAGTACGACATACGTGGGCCAGGTATTGAGGCTGAGACACGGTTACTCTCAGGTGGAAATATCCAAAAACTCATACTAGCTAGGGTTTTTGAAGCATCCCCAAAACTTATTTTGGCTAATCAGCCCACCCGAGGTTTAGATATGGGCGCTGCTAGTGACGTAGGCAAGCGACTGTTACAAGCGCGTAAACGAGGTGCTGGCGTGTTACTGATTTCAGAAGACTTGGATGAGCTACTGGCTTTGTCTGATCGCATTATCGTCATGCATGACGGTGAGCTGCATGCGGCGCCTAGCCATGACCGTGCAGAAATAGGATTAATCATGGCGGGAGAAGTCTCATGATTCGTATTGAACCTAGGGAAGCACCCTCACGCCGCTTAACCATTGGTGTACCAGTTGCCTCCGCCGTACTTGCGTTGTTGCTTGCAGCCATACCCCTGAGCTTTGCAGGTGCCAATATTGGTGAGGCTTACCAAGAAATGGCGAAGGGTATCTTCGGCTCAATGTTCGCATTCACAGAGATGCTTACCCGAGCAACCCCTCTTATATTTACCGGTTTAGCCGCCACCTTAGCATTTCGGGCCAAACTGTGGAATATTGGTGCTGAGGGCCAGCTTTACTTGGGCGCTATGGCCGCTGTAGCCGTAGGCACAGGCTGGATAGACGGTCCCCAAATACTGTTAATCCCAATAATTCTGATTGCTGGTGCCCTCGCCGGGGCACTTGGCATGGCCGGCCCCGCTTATCTAAAAACCCGCTTTGGAGCAGATGAGGTAGTCACGACACTGTTACTCAACTTTATCATCTTGATATTTATCCAAATGATGCTCGAAGGGCCTCTTAAAGACCCTATGGGTATGGGGTGGCCACAATCAAGCCCAGTTGTAGACAATGCGTTATTACCCCAAATATTGCCCCGTATGCGCCTGCATTACGGCCTAGTTATTGCTCTTGTAGCTGCTGTAATAGCCCATATTATGTTGTCTAAGAGTGTGTGGGGGCTAAAGCTTAGAGCAGTAGGTGAAAATGCCGCCGCCGCTTTACACGCTGGCATTGGTGTAAAACGGACTTTAATGAGTGCAGCTCTTATTTCAGGTGCACTAGCGGGGCTAGCTGGGGTGAGTGAAGTAGCCGGCTTACGCGGTTACCTAACCACCGACTTATCGCCTGGATATGGCTACACCGGCATTGTTGTGGCAATGCTTGCTGGGCTGTCTCCTCTAGGCGTGGTGGTTGCCGCACTATTTATTGCCTCAGTATTTGTGGGAGCAGATACCATGAGCCGCGCTATGGGAGTGTCTAGCTACTTAGCAGACTTAGTAGTGTCCATGTCATTGATCTGTGTATTAGTAGGTGGTTTTATTGCCCGTTTCACCATTAAGATGACTCCTTCAAATAAGCATTCATCCACCACAGACACTGGAGCCGCGTAATGGAAATATTAGAAATTTTGCTCAGTGAGAATTTTTGGGCGGCCGCATTACGCATTGCCACACCGTTAATTTTTGGAGTGTTAGGTGCGCTAATTTGTGAAAAGTCGGGGGTTTTAAACTTGGGTATTGAAGGCATATTTGCGGCTGGCGCTATGGCTGGGTGGATGGCCGTATGGCTAGGCGCGGGGCTTTGGACTGGATTACTCTGTGCGGCTTTAACCGGTGCTTTTTTTGGCCTAATACACGCCATTTTAACTGTACCACTAGGGCTTTCTCAACACGTTTCAGGTTTAGGCATCACCATGTTTGCTACGTCGGTGAGTTATTTCACCTACCGCACTGCCCTACCTCAGGTGAGCAGTCCACCGCGTATTGAACCATTCCAACCCCTTGATATTCCAATACTATCAGATATCCCTTTTTTGGGGCCGGTATTATTTCAACAAACAGCGATGACTTGGTTAGCGCTGTTTTTGGTGGCTTTGGTGTGGTGGGTTTACAACCGCACACCATTGGGCCAAGCTCTGCGCGCTGTAGGAGACAATCCCAACGCAGTTGATGCACAAGGGTTATCAGTATATGGCCTGCGTATGGGTGCCATTGTAGCGGGTTCTGCATGTATGGCTTTAGGTGGAGCCTTCCTCACTATGTCAGCTTTTGACGCCTTTTTCTTTGGCATGGTCAATGGCCGTGGTTGGATCTGTATAGCCCTGGTTATATTCGCCAGTTGGCGTCCAGGAAAAGCCCTCCTGGGAGCGCTATTATTTGGCGCTTTTGATGCATTTCAAGTACGCTTACAAACTGAGGTGGGCGCCTTTGTGCCCTCCCAAGTGTTCTTAATGGCACCTTATATACTTTCCATCTTTGCCTTGGTGATCGTAGCTCGCCGGGCGGACTACCCCCGAGCTCTGTTAACACCGTGGTTCAAAGGACAACGCTAATGAATTTTGATCTTCTTATTAAAAATGCTTGCTTACAAGATGGACGCCGCAATATTGATGTGGCTTGCTCCAACGGCACTATAGTTGCGGTTAAGCCCAACATTCAAGCCTCAGCCACCCTGGTGGTTGATGCACAAGGCCAGCTCTTAAGCCCTCCGTTTGTTGACCCACATTTTCATATGGACTCAACCCTGTCTCTTGGGCAACCTCGCATGAACGTTTCGGGCACATTGTTAGAAGGTATTGCATTGTGGGGAGAGTTGAAACCAAAACAAAGTGTGGATGATATTATCAAGCGCGCTATACACTACTGCGATCTTGCAGTGGCAATGGGCATTGGTGCTATTCGCAGCCACGTAGATATATGTGACGACGAATTGAAAAGCGTTACAGCCATGCTTGAAGTGCGTCGCCTAGTGGCCCCTTATTTGGATCTGCAGTTAGTCGCTTTTCCACAGGATGGCTTGTTACGTGATAAGAGCGCCCATGCAAACCTTATTCGGGCACTAGACATGGGAGTGGATGTCATCGGTGGTATCCCACATTTTGAACGCACTGCTGAAGCGGGCACATCATCCATCCAAACCCTATGTGAGCTAGCAGCTGAACGTGGGTTACGGGTAGATATGCACTGTGATGAGTCAGACGATCCCCACAGCCGCCATGTAGAGACCCTAGCTAGTGAAACCATACGTTTGGGTTTGCAAGGCCGAGTTGCAGGCTCTCACCTTACTTCGATGCATTCCATGGACAACTATTATGTTTCCAAGCTGCTACCATTGTTAGCCGAAGCCGAATTACACGTCATTCCTAATCCACTGGTTAACATCATGCTTCAAGGTCGCCACGACAGCTACCCCAAACGCCGTGGTCAAACCCGTGTGCCTGAACTTAAGGCTGCTGGTGTTAATGTTGGTTTTGGTTCTGACTGCATGATGGACCCATGGTATTCCATGGGACGTGCAGACATGCTTGATGTCGCAAGCATGGGATTACACGTAGGCCAGCTGTCCAGTCGGGCAGACATGGCGTGGTGTTTTGATGCTGTTAGTTATAACTCTGCAGCCATTATGGGTTTACAGGGTTATGGAATTATTGAAGGCGGCCAGGCAAATATGGTGCTATTGCAGGCCACCGACCCGATTGAAGCCATTCGCTTAAAAGCCACACGTTTGATGGTTTTCCGTCAAGGCAAGTTGATCGCTCAAACGCCTGCTAGCCATACTAAGCTTGATTTGCCAGGTCGTCCCACGCTTGTGGACCCAGCAAAACCATTGTTTTAGCCTAAGCGGTAGTAAAGCATAATGGAGGGTATCAGCACCCACCATTATGCCGGCTACAAACGAGGTTTTAGGTCGAGCCCACGCACGAGAACTTCAATCGCATAGCGGGTTGCCGGCGGGTATATTTCGCGATCATAGTCGTTGGGTTTAATCACAGCAGAAATTTGTGACTCAAAGTCGGCATAGGTCTGTGTCAAAGCCCAAATCATAAAAAATACATGCGCTGGATCTATGGGGGCCATAAGCCCTTCATTTTGCCATTGCAGAAAAACCTGACCTTTTTGCTTAACCCAAGCATTTAACTCGGTCTGCAAGAAGGTTCCAATTACTGGTGCACCCGCAATAATTTCCATCGCAATAAGGCGCGATGCCTCTGGATATTCCTGAGACAGCTGCATCTTATTTGCAATATATTCAGTAATTACATCGATGGGTTGATCATGGCTATGTAAATCACCAAGCGAACCCAGCCAGCGCCTTAAAACCCGAACGATGACCACTTGATACAGCTCTTTTTTCGTTTTGAAGTAATACAGCATGTTGGTTTTTGACATGCCGGCTTCTTTGGCAATTTCATCAATGCGAGCACCTGAAAACCCTTTGCGTGAAAAAACTGTTAACGCCGCTTCAAGTACTTTTTGTTGGTTTTTTTCGCCGATAGATCCAGCTTTAAAGCGACTCGATGCTTCAGACGGAACTGTATAGGTAGAGTGAATATTCATGTAAACAAAAACAGTCCTGCTGCTGATATTATGTAATATATCAAGATACATGCTTGTTGTAGTACTGACAAGGCCATGCGTCCTAAAAAGGCAGCGATTTACATGTCACTAGTGACCAGTGCGGAGCTTGTTTAAGTTAACAGGCTCCACGTAATGGCCTGCTAGCCATTGAGTGCTAGATGAACCCAAATACTGGCACCATAACCAAGGGCTATTACTGGGGTCCATTTTAGATGGCTAAAGAAGGTGTACTGACCTCTTGCTTGTCCCATTAATGCCACACCTGCAGCAGAACCGATAGACAAGAGACTGCCACCCACGCCTGCAGTAAGGGTAACCAATAACCACTGTACGTGGGACATGTCTGGGTTCATGGAAAGCACAGCAAACATAACCGGTATGTTATCCACTATGGCAGACATAATACCAATGAGAATATTTGCATTAGTAGCGCCTAGTTCTCCATAAATGAATTCGGAGGCCATACCTAAGTAACCAATAAAACCAAGCCCGCCTACGGCTAAAATAACACCGTAAAAGAAGAACAAGGTGTCCCACTCGGCTTTGGCTATTTTTGCAAACACATCAAAGTCGTATGGGTCTTCCGCTGATCCTGGTGGGTTGGTGGTTGCATGAGACCATGACTTTGACTGACGGCGTAAGTAATAACCGTATAACTTTAAATAAACTAAACCTGTCATCATGCCAAATACAGGCGGGATGTGTAAGAAATTATGGAAGCTTACCGCTGTAGCGATCGTCATAAGGAATAGGAAAACAATGGTTAAGCCGCCAAATTTCATGCTCACACTGTTGGTTTGTACGGCACTTGGTTTGCCGCGAGGAATGGCAAAGTGCATTATTGCAGCAGGGATTAAAAAGTTCACAACAGACGGAATGAAGAGGTCAAAAAATTCTGTAAATTCGATCACACCTTTTTGCCACACCATGAGTGTAGTAATGTCACCAAAAGGACTAAACGCACCGTCGGCATTGGCGCCGACAACAATGTTTATACACGCTATAGTGACAAAACGCGGCTCTTTATTACCCACAGCTAAAACGACAGCACACATAATTAGCGCCGTAGTTAGGTTGTCTGCAACCGGTGAGATAAAGAAGGCCAAAATTCCAGTTAGCCAAAACAACGCCCTATAAGAATACCCTTGTTCAACTAACCATAGGCGCAAAGCATCGAATACACCGCGCTCTAGCATGGCATTTATATATGTCATAGCCACTAACAAAAAGAAAAACAATTGAGAATATTCGAGGAAGTTATGCTCAATAGCTGGCTTTATTGCACCAGATTGGCCCTCTAAATTATAAGCCACGGCAATGATTATCCAAATCAGGCCAGCGGCAAGCATCACTGGCTTGGATTTGCGCAAATGAATCTGCTCTTCAAACACAACCAACATGTAAGCTATAAAAAATAGGCCCAATGAAGCCCATCCAACCCAATGATCTGTTAAATCAATGTGTGCTGATGAGCCACTAGATGCCACCGCTGAGGCGCTGAGCAGTAATCCGCCAATAAAGGCGATGATTTTTTCATTTTAAATAATCCTACAATGTTGAATAACTAATATGGAGGTGGATTTAGGGTAGATTTAACTAGGCAGATACACTTAATGTGTGTTAATTGTAATTTTACACGACTTTAAGTAGAATTAAATGTTAATAGAATGTGCTTTTAATTAACATATAGGTGGTTTATGGAAAACCGTACTTCAAGGCTTACCCTACTCATTGACCCCAAAAAGAAGCAACTTTTTGAGCAATTGTGCAGCGAAGAAGATGTCACTGCCTCACAGAAAGTAAGGCAATTGATTAGAGAGTACATCGAAAAGCAGGTGGGCGAAGATTGGAAGCAGAAAACGTTTGGTTCTAAGGATTCGTAAACTCGCAAGCTGAACGATACAGACGCTAGAAAGGTATGTTCACCATATAGAGCCTGCTAGTAACCGCAACTGCAGGAATCGTTGAGTATTAATAGCAGCCGTAAACATAGCTGTGGTTAGTTTCGTCAACAGTGCCTTAGCCCAATATATTGCAGCTATATTACGGCGACACCGTGGTAAATTGTAGCTGCGCAGTCAATAACGCACCATGCATGATCGTCCAAGCCTTTGGAATCGCTAGCTATAATAATTGTGTCACCTGCAGCTAGACTGCACTGCTGATCTTTCACTGTTTCATCTAGCCTCAACTCACCCTCTACAACATAGATAATATTGAATATTTTTGAACACGGGTTGAGTAATCCAACAAAGGATGTGACCAGCTCATCCAAGTTCATGTTTTTTGCATTCACTTCTACCACCCGATCACTCACATTAACCTGTGGGTGATGAATTAGGTTAATGGCAAAAGCAGAAGCTGTGGTTAATTTACATTTGAGTTGAGTGTCTCCAGAAAAATCAAACACCGTGCCGCTTTGGTCGACCAGTGTATTGTTATCTGAAGCATGTATCTCAAATACACATGCACCCCGCAATGTGCGGTGATGCCTAATGTAACCTGGGTAAAGAGTGAAGTCAGACTCTGGCACTTCAATAGTAGCAGTTGAGAATCGGACACTGTAGTCTTTATCGCTCGCCGTTTCTGGAAAGCGATAAATTTCACACACCTTACCTGCACCCTTTCCCCAAGGCTTAAATGATACCGGGTTGTGTTTTACTATACGAACATTCACACCATTAGCCTTATTGTTGTTGTGCATTGAAGTTGCTTTTAACTGTAGAGTTTAGGCGTAGGTTGGTCTGCCTTACCTGCAATAACCCGGTCTAGAGTGCCTTGGCGTTGTTGTGCATTAACTACATCGGGCATTTCTGCAGCTAACTCCTTAATGCGCAACCGCTCAGCGCGAGGGAATAAACGCCCAGCATCCTGCAGACCTTGATACCTTGGCCATGCCGCATACTTTTTTTGCATTTGATGAGTTTGGTAAATACTCATGTGATCTGGGGTAATGTCCCGCTCAATGACTAATGCGCCAGCAGCACTCGCCTCAGCTAATAAAGTTGTGCCTACCGTAGTACGAGCGATCACAGCATTAGTTCCAAGGTCTGTGGCACTGTCTTCACGGTTGGGGGATCCCAAAATCCATGTGTCTGCTGCAGCAACATCTGCCGCTTCACCAATACCATCAGGGCAAATTTTACATCGAAAAGGCATATCCCACATGCTCTCGTCGTCACCCCAGAAATCCAGATAATGGGCGTCTACCACCTTTTCTTCGGTAGTAATTCGAGTAGGCCCTGGGCAACCATGGCCACGATATCGCAGGCCAGTAACCTGTTCTGGTTCCACACCCATACGGCGATAAAAAGCATCAGTAGAGTCTGGTGGTAAATAGCCACCACACACTGGAGTGAGCCAGAATTTAACCAGCTCATTAACCCGCTTATCCTCTTCCGCATAGTTGCGCAAACCAGCCAGGTCACATGGCTTACCAATAAAGGCAAAGGTTTGGTTGCGCTCTAGCACCTTCTCAATTTCGATCAGCGGCGCCGTGGGCCCATAGCGTGAACCAGAACCTTGTAGTACTTCCTCAGGCGTAGTGCTTATATGCATTTCACCAAAGCTGGGTTCGCTAGTATGGGGTTTAGCATGCAAGATAAAATCGACTTGTTTAGAGGTCAGTAAATAGCAGGCAAGAGCAGTCAGCACCCCCGCTGTGGCGCCGACATGACGTTGGTGGGCGTCTCCAGCCCAGGTTCTGGCCATACGTTGCCATGGGCCCCATACATTATCTACTTTAGCATCAGTGGCAATGAGCTTGGTTGGTAGACCTACAGGATGCACTCCTGGGCAAATTCGGTGAACTAAGTCAGCAGTGGCGTGGTCTATGTCCTCACTTACAATAGGCACCAAATAGCCAGATGTGCCCTTTTGAACCTTTATTAAATGGTCCCCAGCTGCGGCCTGACAAAGGCCACAACCGGTGCACAACCCGTTTTCAACAATTTGGTCTACGCGTTGTTTTGGAGTGAGAGTCATAGGTAATCCTTGTGCACTTTAACTGTACTTTGGCCTGTATGTAGTAAAAAAATTAGTCTTTAAACCCACATTCGCGATATTTTACTCCCTAACTCAACTAATAAGACAGAGTTTTCGTAACCAAAGTAAATACTCACTTACAAGCATTAACTATCCCAACATTAAGTCAGTAATATAGGGAAATTCTGGCGTATTTCTAAATCTATTTCTGGGTCTAAATAGCTAGGTTGGTGCTGCAGCAACTGCTGTGCCTTTACCTTAGCGCGATCCCAGTGATCCAAAGACCCCGACTCTTGCCAGACGATAGGCTCTTCACGGCTTGCAAGTTTTGGGTAATAATAATCCCGCTCCATAGACATCATGGTTTCTGTCGCATCTATAAAATGGCCAGACCCAGCAACAGCTGCTTTAATAGATTCGAAACCTAAATCCTCATCTGTCACTTCAATACCACGAATGGTTCGGTGTACATGGGATAACATTTCATCGTCCATCACAAACGCTTCAAACGATGCGCCTAACAAACTGGCCATCATGCCCGAAGATTCATACACCATATTACCACCAGCAAGCCCGCAAGCTAAGGCTGAGAGGGCTTTTTCCATACCCATTTGCGCATCGGGTGCTTTGGCGTCTGTCATACTAGAACCACAACCAGACGGCAGGCCTAAGCTGTTTGAAAGCTGCGCTGATGCCGCATTAAGAAGCGCCATTTCACCACCACCTCCACGAAAAGCTCCGGTGCGAAGGTCAATGACTAAAGGCCAGTTAGAGAATATCATCGGATAGCCGGGTTCAAACACATTCACCATAATAAGTGCAGCTATGGTTTCTGCTAAGGTTAAAGCCAAGGTGCCTGCCAATGGAGCTGGTGAAGTGGCACCAGTCATACCTGCAACGATATTGCTCATAGGCACGCCATACTTCATACACTCCAAAGCTACCATCACCGCATCTTCGCCATACTTCAGTGGCGAAATAACAGGACTTATATGGGCTTTACAAAATGGCCTTTGTGCAAATTTACCCTTCCCACCCATGGCCATGTCGAACATTTCAACAATAGGCGCCACGTGTTCTGGCAGCGTAAAGCTTGTAGCCACAGGCTTGGTCGTACCTTTTAATAACGCATAGGCCGTGTTGATGTCTAACTCGTATAAGTCTGGCACGTCAGTGGCCACACAACAGCGAGTAAACCACGCAACATTAGGTAACTGATCTACTAAGCGAGTAAAGTCATGCAGGTCGGTTAAGGTAGACGGCCTGTACTGACCACTGTGCAGGTCAAGGGTTTGCACCGCAGCACCACCGGTGCCAAAGTACACTTTATCACCACCTACCTCAATGTCGTGCTTTGGGTCGCGACCATAAAAGGTGAATTGTTTGCAGGCACCGGCAATGACCTTCTCAACCATGGCGGGGGGGTAGCATAACCTGCCCCCATCATTTAACTTTGCACCATAGTCTAAAGCCTTTTCAAGCAGCACAGGGGGCACATCAGCCATACCAATCTCATCTAAAATACGCAAAGACTCAGCATAAATACGCCGCACTTGAGATGGCGTTAAGGGTTGATACTGTCCGCCAGATTGCCCTGGTGCACATGGGTTGGTAACTGGAGGTCTAGCCCGTTGAGCATGTTTTGCAGCTCGTGCAGAAGGTCGTCTAGCCACCGGTCACCTCCAGTTCTTTATGGCGTGGCTTAAGATTCTCTGGATCATATAAACAGCGTTCAATCACCTGCGCATCTCGATATATGCCAATAATACGCACCGTAAATAACTGACCTGCCTGCGCTAGTTCAGCATCTACATAGGCATAGGCTAGGTTTTTGTCAACTCTGTGGCCATAACCACCAGAGGTGACTACACCTACCTGCTTGCTCTGG
>Ga0302119_10000029_pt1 | contig 45874 bp, 26 predicted proteins | sample AG5_Tmax_MG_FD_203114 | JGI IMG/M metagenome (GOLD analysis project Ga0302119, IMG submission 203114) | Marine microbial communities from Western Arctic Ocean, Canada - AG5_Tmax | ecosystem: Environmental > Aquatic > Marine > Oceanic | place: Canada: Western Arctic Ocean | collected 2017-10-01 | reverse complement strand
CGTTTCTTAGGGATCTGGGTGCTGAACACGAGGATGTCGAATTTATGCCGGTAGAACCAGGACATGGGCCATGGATTACAGGAAGAGGCGGTCTGATTCTGATTAAGGGCAAGGAAATCGGAGAATTCGGAGAGATTGATCCGGAAGTGAGCGTGAAATTCGGAATAAAATCGCCAATTCAGGCAGGGGAGATTGATCTGGAAGGAGTTAGGAGACTGATTCCTGATCCGGTCTCCTAGTCATCCTTGTCCTTTGACAATAACTTCATTGCATCTAAGAACTTCTTAGTCTCCAGATGGTTTTTGTCTCCTTTCTTGTTTTCTTTCTTTCCGGGCTTTTTCTCGTATTCAACTACGTTCGTCATGTAATTTGTTCGGGAAATAGTCGGTTTGGCGGATTTCTTCTTCTTGAACGGCCATATAGGACTCATATTTTGTGAGTGACGGGTGTGACCATCATACTTTCCCTATTTCGAGTCAATAAACAGTAGTTTTCATGACAGTAGTTACTCTGGAAGACATGTGAGCGAGCGCCACATCGGAGTTGACGAGGCTGGGAGGGGGCCTGCCATAGGCCCCCTGGTTGTCTGTGCACTTTCCATCCCAAAGGAAGACAGAGGTATTCTGAATAATATAGGAGTGGATGACTCGAAGAATCTAAGCAAGATTAGGAGAGAATCCATTCATGCAGAGATCGTCTCTATTTCTAAATTACGAGGTTGGGAAATAGGTTTGATTCACTGTGATGCGGGCAAAATTGATCGTTGGATGGAATTTGGAACTCTGAATACTCTAGAGGTGATGTTGTTTGCTGAAGCCATAACAAAAGCAACCGAAATTACATCAAAATTCACGCTATTTCTAGATGCTTGTGATGTAGATGCAGAACGTTTCGGAAGAAATGTATCGTCCGCCCTAGGCAAAAGGAGCAATGGTTTCAAGATTATTTCCAAACATAGAATGGATTCTACTGACGCGATCACTGGTGCGGCCAGCATTATTGCTAAAGTAAATAGGGACTTGGCGATAGATAAGTTATCGAAGGAATTGGGCGTTGACCTAGGCTCTGGTTATCCATCGGATATGAAGTCCAAGACTGCTATTGAAGATCTTTGCAGAGAAGAAATTCCCAATGATTGTCTCAGGCGGAAGTGGAGTAATGTCGAGAGAGCTTGGATGATGCACCATCGAAAACCGATTCCGCCAAGAGAGTTTGGAAAATTCAGAAGGGCCCAATCGGCTCTTGACGAATGGAATTAGCAAGAACGGTGAAATGCAACTATTGGTTGGTTTGTTTGAGAAACATGGGTGAAGACAACGGTTTTGGTTCTGAGGACATACAAACCGTGCGAAAATATGCACTGCAGAATGCCATAGAATATGGCGGAGAGGGGAAAACTGGAAGTGTCCTTGGAAGAGTTCTCGCAGAAAGAATTGATCTTCGCCCACATGCAAAGAGATTGCTAAAATTGATTGAGTACGAAGTAAATCTGGCAAATTCAATGGCTAATAATCAAGGGATAGAAGAAGCTCGTTCAGAATTGGAAAAGATCGATCCTCGGGCTCTGGAGAGAGAGAAACACCAGAAGAAAGAGGGTTTGCGTGACCTCCCTGGAGATACATCGAAAGTTGTACTCAGATTCGCTCCCAATCCAAATGGGCCCCTGTCAATTGGTCATTCTAGGGGAGTCGTGATTAATTCCAAATATGCAGAGAATTATAATGGGAAAATTGTTCTCAGATTTGATGATACAGATACCAGAGTCAAGCCACCTTTGGTCGAAGCATACGAATGGATTGAGGAAGACTTCGAATGGTTGACTGGTAGATCTGCCGATATTGTCGTTAGGGCTAGCGAAAGGATGCCCATTTATCTCGACCAAGCAGAGAAAATGATCACGGAAGGTCATGGTTATGTTTGCCGATGTAGAGTCGAAGAGTTTCGTGGATTTCGTGAGTCGAAAACAGACTGCCCATGCAGAGATAGGGAGATTGTGGAAAGTCTAGAAGACTGGAAGGCGATGAATTCCGACGAGATGAACGAAGGGGATGCCGTTGTGCGAGTTAGGACGGACATGAGTCTACCCAATCCAGCACTGCGAGACTGGCCGGCGCTAAGAATTCAGCATTCCCCTCATCCAACAGTTGGTGACAAATACAAGGTTTGGCCCCTATTGGATTTCCAGAGTGCCGTGGAAGATCATGAACAGGGAGTCACCCACATAATTAGAGGTAAGGATCTGATGGACAGTACGCGAAAGCAGACTTTGTTGTACGAACACTTCGGCTGGAAGTATCCTGAAACTCTTTACTGGGGCAGAGTCAAGGTTCACGAATTCGGTGGATTCTCTACGTCCGAAATGTCATCTTCGATCATTTCGGGCGAATATTCGGGCTGGGAGGATCCTCGTCTACCAACTCTAAGGGCCCTACGGCGCAGAGGATTTGAGGCTCAGTCTCTGATTGATTTTTGGGGGGAAATTGGCCTAACTCAGAAGGATATTTCTATTTCAATGCAAACCGTGGAGTCATTCAATTCCAAGATAATAGACAAAATCTGTGAAAGAAGATTTTTCGTATCTAATCCGGTACCTATTGTAATTCAAACTGAAAACAAGCCAAATGAAGCAATGATTGCTAGGCATCCAGACGGAGAAATTCCCGGAATGAGGAAGTGGGAAGTTGATAATTCAATATTCATCCAAGAGTCTGACTTCATTCAGGGTAAGTTGCGTCTGAAAGACTTCGCCGATATAGAAATCACGGGCTCTGATGCTGAGATTGAAGGCGAACAGAGGAGTGATGACCGCCCAATCATTCATTGGCTGTCTGAAAAGATTTCCAGGGAAGCAAGAATGTTTGTTCCAGAAGGTGGAGAAATGAGGGAGTTGGTGGGCCTGATAGAAGACTTTGAGTTGAGAGTCGGGGAAGTTTACCAGTTTGAGAGAGTGGGTTTCGCAAGGCTTGACCGAATTGACAACGATGTAGTCGAATTAATCTGGCTTCACGATTAGTCGTGAATATTCATTATTGTCAGCAAGACCGCAATTATCCTCCCATTAGTTGCGTCGCATTGAAGGGGACAATACGAATCAGAGTAGCGTGGAACGTTCTGGAACGAGGCTAGCAGTCTTATTTTCATCGATACTAGTAATGGTTGTTTTCTCGCCAATAATTATTCAGGCGGCGGAGAGCAATAGTTGCTGTGAATCTCCAGATGAGTTCGACCTATACCTGATTGGTGACCCTGACAGTGGGCAACTTACTCCTTTCGAGTCGGAGTTAGAAGAAAAGAAAACCGTGGAAGTGACCTCGTCCGTTCTCGGAGAGGTAGAAATTGGCTCATGGACGATAGAATGGGGAAAGGCTAGTAGCTACTCTTCTGGAACCTGGACGTTCTCAATCCCCTATGAGGTTACAGATTCAGCTGGAGTATCGGCTAATGCAACCGTGGTAGTCAAGGTTGGTGGGAATACATACGAAAGCTCTTCGCAATTACCCGCAGTCTATTTTACTGAATCTGGTGAGCTACAAGTGGATATTGAAGTTCAAGACGGTGAGGTCGCAAAAAATGAGAATATCGAAGTGATATTTTCTGTTAGGAGTTTGATCTTCTCTAACCCGGGAAGTGAATCAGGCATAATGTTCCATTGGGGAGCGGAAGAAGTTGATGCTGCAATTTCTATTTCATTCCCACTTGTGAATGTAGAAATTCGCGATGCTAGTGTAAAGGGCAATCTTGTATTCTTTCCCGTGAGGCTTACTTCCGGATTCGGCGACAAAATATGGACCGGTTCCACAGGAGGCTTGATGGTTCAGAACGTCGAGATTACCGAAAGTCCGATAGTCAATTCAAACGAAGATTGGGTAGATGTAACATTTGTCTGGGAACCAAGCGGTTCTAGTGAGGAGACAGTGAGGACGGACTTCCATATTTCTCTGCAGGGTTCACTTGTAATCACTACAGACAAGATTCACGAAATCACACTTGGCCAAGATACCGGAGACAATAGTTGGTATCCTGACGAAGAGCCCCCTAGAACTGGTAGTTCTGACCTCATGGTTGAAGTCAATTGCAAATACGACGGTAATTCAATTGAAAGGAAGACGACAATAGAGTTTGATGGTGCCATGTCACAATGGATGAGATGGGGTCTGGACAACATAGGGAATAAGAGTCTTGGATCGAATAGTTGGTGGAGGAACCTGAATACATTTTCCGATACCGTCAGCGGAACAGAGAAGTCCAATGCTAGAGTAGACAACACCGAGCTATCGGCATTAGAGGCTCATCTGGAAGGATCGAAGTCCAATCTGAAGTCATTTCTCTCAAACGGATTGATGTTGAATCCAGAATCTATTTTCGGAGTAGACGCAGTAGAATTTGGACCGTTGAAAGTTACTATTGACCTAGGTGTATCTAGGTCCTTCAATTCCGAACAAATTTCTATCAGAGTTGAGGCGAGTTACCCCGTAGAGAAGGGAGAGAGACAGACGCTGATTGAGGATTTTATCAGACCTGGTGGTTATGACTTTTGGGATGAAGTGGATCTTTCTTTCGAAATTAGAACCGGGATGCTATCCGGATTTGGTGGTGTAAACCTAGACAATGAAGAAGTAGCTTACACGCATAGAAGATGGATTGTAATGGAGATCCTCACTCTGGAAAAAACAGGCATAGAATCTGATACTGATTTTAGACTTGAGTTTATGGCCAACAATGCACTCCTATTCAGCCCTCTGATTTCTGCTATGATTTCGGTATTTTCACTTTGCTTAGCATTGGGTATAGGGATGACTCTGACGAGAAGGAGGACAAGGGTCCCAAGTATGATCATGCTAGGGGTTTTGGGAGTACTTTCACTTTCGATATATTGGTTTGGATTGCCCATGCCAATAGTTTTGGGTGTAGTCGGTTCGAGTGTATTACTGGTATTCCCTGCTGCAATCGTATCACCAGTAATTGAGGATGGGGGTAGTCAGAGGAATTCTACCAAGGGAGGCATGGTGAAGTGCCCCTCTTGTGGCAGGAGGAACTCCATAGAGTCAGATATCAGGCCGCTAAGGATTGAATGCAGTGGATGCAGCAGTACTCTGAGAATAGAATAGTCACACCGTCCCACAAGATACTAAGGAATCGGTAACAATCGATGCTGCGTCGGTAGAAGCATTGCTTTCCCAATTGGACAAGGCTAGGCTGATTTGAGATGCGAGATCCGACTCCCAGCCAGATCCGAGGACACAGTGCCAAAGCAACTCCTCCACCCTGGCTGTAGAAGGTAGCTTGGAATATAATATTGGACTAACCAGCTTTCTCATGATTATTTCGCGATTTTCTAATTCTGAAATCCCCCATTCTTTGGAGGCTTTCTCTATCTCAAGACGTTCAAGCCAGAAGTAATTATTGAAGTCTAGAATTAGGACTTCCGTCATGGGAATAACACGGATTGTGCCCTCTGCAGAAAGATAGTCTCGTAGAAAGGAAAATACCGGGTCATATGTCGTGTCGAGTGCTTCGTTAATCCAATTTCCAGATAATATCCATGGCCGCATTCTCCTCAGACGAGGACTCAGGGGGTTAAGCTCCGAGGCTAGAGCGTGTGCTTGGGCGACTGTACTTAGTGGCCCTTTTCGAGGGTCTCCAAATCTCCCCCTTAGGCCATCTACAATAATTGTGGAAATGGAAATCCCGGAAAGTTGCGTTTTCTGGATTTCTCCGCTTCCGATGATTTGTATGTATGGTTCATAATCAGGAGACGAGTGTGTAAATCTCCTCTTGTAGGGAAGTCCGGCATCGAGAAGGGCAGCCTCAATAGGAGCCAGAGAAAGTGATCCTTTCAGGGTGGGTTCTGAGATTAACAGGATTGGCATATTTGTTTTGACTGCATCATTGGCAAATCCTTGGATTGTTTCTCGTATGGGGGAGAAAATATCCTGTTCGATTAGTGCCCTCATCCTTCGACGATAGAAGACGAGTACAAATCACTACTGATTACTCGACCATCAGACGGAGTTGGTCTCTCTTGTATGTCCAATCCGAGTCAATCTGGTTGTTTTCCCGGTAATATCTGGAAAGTCTCCTAATCTTTGACTCGCAGAGTTCCAGTTGCCTCCTGTTGTGAATATCCTTAGAATTCTGTGAAAGGTGGTCAATCAGCCGTAGAGCTCTTCGCATTATGCTCATTAAATCCTCAGGGAGTCCAGTCGACTCTCCTAGTCTATTGAGTGTCTGAGAGATTCTCTCACCGGTGACTAGTCTGACATCGGGAACTCCATGCTTATCCCTTAGTGTGGTTCCAATTGAAGCGTTTGTATGGCCTTCGTCTGAAAGTTGCACAATAATCTCCTCGATCTCTTTCTTGTCAGCATTTGACCACTCAGGAGGGGTTGATGAATGGGGCTTGCTAGAGCCACTGGCTCCCTTCCCTTTGCTGTGCATTCTAGCCAATTGTATACCTCGGGCAGCCGGGCGTCCTGCTCCCCCTCTTTAACCGCTACGCAGTAAAAGTTGGATTGGGACAATCAGAGGCGGTGCCTTGATTTTGCCAGTTTGCCCGGTCCTAGTGGCCATTCCCACCCCGGAGCAAGCGATCTGGCAGAGCCAAGAAGTTTCCCCTCCTGGATTATCAGTATCTCATCACCGACAAGGATTGAACGGTCATGATGGTCGATCATACCTGGGAATATATCGCCGACCCAATCTACTTCGGGAATGATTTCCACTGTCTTTAGTAGATTGAGGTTCCTCATCGTCTCTAGGCTTGACTTGGAAAGTAAGAATCTTCCTCTCCGAGGATCCCATTTTGCCATTTGTACCTCATCCTTTGTGATTGTGAAAATTGGAGGTCTTCCTCTAATCTGACATCCATCCAACCACTCGTCTGAACCGAATTGGAATCTGGAGATTGATTTCATCTTCTCCTCTCTAACGCTGAAATCAGTTTCGCCATCATCTCCTTCGCCAAACGATAAAGAGATGGCTTGTTGTAATCTTTCTAGAGATTCGCGAGAACCTGCTCTTTCCCCTCGTCTGGTATCGATTACTTCTATGCCTCCAAGTTTTAGTTCAATCCCAGAATGATTTACTACATTGGAGTAGCCGACTCTTTCGACGAGTCTGCTCAGCATTCTTTGAATTATTGACAATTCATCCTCATCCCAATCCCCAGTTACCGGAATGTCATAGTGTGCAGCTGGCCACAAATCTTCTAAATCTCTTGGAACTAATCCCAAAGGTGCCGTCACCATCACCTCATGGGCTCGTGATTTCCCAATTGAACGGCGGAACCTAGAGTGACTTTGTGAGAGCCTGTATGGTTTCTTTGCTGAGCAGGGTAGCAAAACCAGGACGTCTCGTTGTCTCGGGGGGGGCTCATAATCCTCGGAAATGGTTTCTCTCCAATGCCGAATGGTCACATCATTCCTACTCTCAAAGGAGTGACAGCGAAGTTGTCTGCCAAATTCTACAGAACTGCTTGACAAACCCATTAGCTTAGAAATTTCGAATGACAGTTGGTCGTGCCTTCGCAGATGTTCGACTGAACGTGGACTCGAAGTACTCTGGCGTTCGGCCAGATTCCTAAGGGTGCCATCTCTAATTGCTGATCTGGTTGCTGAAATTGCTAGAACCCACATCTCTCTTTGAGACTCCATAGATGAATCCTCATTAGTTGATGATTCAGGCATTCTTGGACCTGTTTCAGAAAGTAATACTCCAAGTGATGATGCTTGTCTGGAACGAGCCAAGTCAAAAATATCGACACCCATCCACGACAATAGCGCACAATTATCAGGCCCGCCAATCCCTGGGGCCCATATCAAAGAAGATGAAAAGTTAGTCCTAATTGTCATTAGAGCCTGTTCTATCATCCCCGGACTGTTCGACAATTGTGGGGCATCTGTCAATACGATTATTGACGGTTGCACCCCCCTGACAAGTAGTGATTGATCGTGATGCAATGAGTTCCAAGTTACTGGAAAAATCTCAATTCCTGAACCAAATTCACCAGAATTTGATTCCACTAGACTTGGTGGTAGGACTAATCCCTGTGAAGACTCCCATGTGTCTATGGAATCAAATGGGAAACAGAGATTGGCACGAGTGGATATCTTCATCGAAGAAGGAATTGTAGAATTATCCAGAGAAGATGAAAATGGTGCGATTGAAACCGGAAAATCGGGGTCATTATCACTAATAATAAGTCCTGGGGCAAAGGAAGCGGGCGCATTCCTGTCTCCAAGAGAAAATAGTCTAGAGAATCTGTCCCTAGAAATGACGTTTCTGCCTATTGGCCGCTCGTCCATTGGCTGCCCATGGAAGCATTTCGCTTGAAGGATTCTAAGACCTAGTTGCATTCCCAAGTACGATGCGGGGGGCCAATCTAGCACTGATTATATTGTTCGTGGCTTCAATTTCCGCGTTTTCTAGTGCCGAAACAGAGTCCCAAGAGTTACTAGTTGAGGAGATTGGAGATGCTCCTGGAAAGTTGTGGGGCCCTGGGGAGATTAGTGAGCAATGGCAAATAGTTTCTCCAAATAATTCCACAACTATCGGAACTTTCCCATTGAACGACTCGGTTGACGTATTTGCTCTGAACATTTCTTCGACGAACTGGACGATGGTTGGATTCTGGGTTTCAAACAACGATTCGGTGAGTATCAGCGTACAAAGATTGAATCAAAGCACTTGGTCAATTGTCGAGTTTGCGAATGGTGATGAGGGAGAATTGGGCCTTGACCATGGATTACATGCCATCAGACTGGAGAGGATTGGGAGTTTCGAGGAGGAAATTTCATATCGATTCACCCTAGAAAATATCGGGTCTTTCGATGGAGAGGAAAGATTTGTCAATCTAGCATGGATGTTTACTCCTTTCTACGTCTTTGCAGGGGCAATCCTGATTCTCCCGCTCGTCATCGTTTTATGGTGGAATAGAAATGACCTTCTGCCCTCTGGAAAGAAGGTTGGAGAATTATTAGAGAATGAAAGGTACATCTTGAATGCCCTTAGGGAGAGGTTCTCCACCAGTGATGGAGCAATGCGGCGTGAGGAAGTAAATTTGGCTTTGTCCGTACTTGGAGAGGGTTCATGGAATTCGGTTTCAGAGGAGTTAGGGGTCCCGGAGATTAGGCATTTTACAGAAAACATAGATATCTGTGCTTGGAGATTTGAGGGGTCGAGCAGGTCCTTTCTAATTGGAATTAGGACAGGAATATCAAGTTGGGAAATGGCAGCGATCAGAATTTTCTCACCCCTTGGAGAAGTTACGACAATCCACAGTGTTGTTCCGGAAATGGTGTTTCAAGATGACGAAGTATTCATAGGAAATCTTGAGGGAGGAACAACGACCTTTGTCCAAATTGAAACACTAGGAAACCCGCCAGTGGTCAATATGCACATTTCAGGTCTCGTGAATGGAAAACCAGTAGCTGCCGTCCCAACTAACTCCATAGAATTGGAAGAAGAGTGAGTGATTTTCAACGTCCTCTTCGTAACCTTGCCTCGTCCCTTATCCTATCTCCTATAGGGGGTATTGAATCTTCTAATTCGGCTCTAATTTCGTCAATTTTCTTCTTCAGCTTACGAGATGGTTTCTTTGGAGATTGAAGCCTCAAAACGACTGTTACTGAACCTCTGTTGGGTCTAAGATGATTACTCGGCAAACCTCTACCTGGAATCGAAATTGTTTCACCGGGATTTGAACTAGGTGGGACCTTTATCAGAAGAGTTTCGGAGTCGATATGTGGAATCTCGACAGTGGTCCCCAGTGTCAGATCTGCGAAGCTAAGTGGTAGTGCCATTAGTAAATCCGAGCCGTCTCTTTCGAACCATGGATGTGGTTCAACTTCAATTTCGATGTATAGGTCTCCAGAAGACCCATTGAGTGATGACGAAGCCTCACCATGTTCACGCATTCTAAGACGATTTCCAGAGACGATTCCAGGCGTTACAAAGAATTTGACACGGATTGATTGCAGTGCCCTACCATTGCCCCTACAATCAATGCATGGGTCAGAAACTAATCTTCCCGAACCCCTACATGGTGTGCAGTCCTTTCTGACTCGTTGCCTGAAAGGGCCAATCATAGAAACCTCGTCAATTCGCCCCCTTCCTTCGCATGAAGGACATGGTCGCGAACCCCCATCCTTGGTAGATCCTAGCCCGTTACAACCATCACAATCCTTCAGTGCCTCTATTTCTAATTCGTCTTCTAATCCATCCATAGCAGCCTGAAATGGTACTGAATGTCTCACCAGCAAGTCTGATCCGCGTGATCTATCACTCTGTTGGCCACCGAAGAATTGGCTGAATATTGATTCAAACCCCCCTCCAAAGAGATCATCGAAATTGATGTCGACTCCTTGGAAGCCTCGTGACCCAAACGGAGAACCACCAGGTCTTTCGTGGCCAAAGACATCGTATTTTCTTCTTTCTTCGGGATTAGATAGAATCGCATATGCCTCTTGAATTTCCTTGAATTTGGACTCAGCTTCTGCGTCATTCGGGTTCTTGTCAGGGTGATACTTTCTTGCTAGAGAGCGGAAGGACTGTTTAATTTGGTCCTCTGTAGCGTCTTTGTTAACTTCGAGAATATCGTAATAGTCTCGCTTACTTGCCATAACGTTCCCGACTTAGGCTCCTAAAGGAGTCATATCAACCGTTCCCCACTCAATTAATCGAAGACCCACAGGATGAGCAAAAATTCGACTCGGCTTCATTATATGTTGAACAATGCTCGCACAATCTTGTTTTCTTTTGCGTCCCTTTCGGAATAACCCATCTTGAACCGTCATCTTGCTCGGATGAAGAATATGAATCAATTTTCATAATTTCTTCTTTCTTCCTTCTTTCGGCTCTCCTGGTTGCAGTTCTCTCTATTGAATTGACGAAGAAATCTGAGATTCTAGCCAATAGATTTCGTGTGGGTTGATTTGGCACTTCCGTTTTTTCCATTTTCTGTTCAATTCCGTCGACTGAAATGGAGTATTCAGAATGCCCTTCCACCCTTTGTTCTGGTTCGGCGGATTCTCTATTTATTTGTCCGATGTTTCCCTGCATTCTCTGTCTGGATGCGGCGGCCTTTCTGCCTTTGAAATCGGAATAGGCCCTCGCTTCAAGCTTCTGGATTGCAACTTCTCCCTTCTCCCATAATCCTCTATCTTCCAATTTGTAAGTTTTTGAGAGGGCGCTGATAGCCTTAGAGCGGCGATATTCGTGATCATGAACTGCAGAGTATCGAAATGCCATTATCAGACCGATGAAAATGGCCACCAAATGTACTGCTATTTGGCCGAAGTCGTCATTTGATAGAGCTTCGTTCAGTTCTGGCGAGAGAATCCGGAAGGCGACTAAGAGGATGTTAGGAATTGCAACAAGGGCGAAGGAGACTAAGCCTGAGCGTTTGGCCATAACGAATCGTCAATTGGGGGTGTTTTGAATTTTCGTACAAACGGAGTTGTTGCCGGTTAGCACTATTAATTCACAATTACTCGGCGGGCCGTGGAACCGAAGATTCGAGTTTCGACCATGGTCAGGAGTCATGATGACCCGATCAAGGTGGTTGATTCGGTTCGCTCAATTTTCCCCGAGTGGAATCCAGAGGGAATTCCTGACCAGTCTGATTTCCCCATTAGCAGAGAATCAGAGATAATTAGCGAGAGTGTTGATTCATTAGATAATCTTCTATCAATTCTACGAGAAAATAGAATTCTCGACACTGCTCTTGATGCAATGGCGATGGAAGCAGACGATGAAGGGACCGTTTTCAGGATTTCCCGGCAATCGGCTTCCATAGGAAAGGTCTCTTTTGTTTTGGGAGAGAGCCCCCTTGGGGGGACTATGGAAGTGTCATTGAATGGATCCGAGATTGTTCTCTGGCTGGAGCAGAATACTTGGCATAGTGGGAGAGATGATGTCCCTAGAGAGGTGGGTGACGAACTAGCAATGGCAGCATCTGGAGAGGCATCTGAATGGTTCGAATCACCAAAGAGAGCAAGGGAGTAATCGTCACAAATTATTGGCTGATTCCAAAGCATTGCAGACCTTGCAAATTATCTCTGTCTGTTGATCAAATGGAATCTTGTTCTCACTTGGAAGATGCATGAATAGTACGATAGGGGATTTCCTAACAGAAGCAGCTAGCAAGGACCGGTAGTATGTCTCGTTGCAAACGAACCCCCCCGCGTCTTCGTTCCATCTGATTCCAGAAATTCCTTCTAGGTGCTCATCAATGATGTTAATTGGGGTGTTTGTCTGAAGGATGATTTTGTCAGAGGAAATCTCCCCAGAAGATTCTGTCCTGCCAGTGTTATCTGCTATTTTCATCTGAAAACGATTCCTAGCGAATTTTTCAAGTAGGATTTCGTCGGCATTTTCCGAGAATCCAAGATGAAGAACAGCGCCGATCTCTTCGCCGCTATGAATTCTATCGGATATTTCTCTTGAGCCTTTTTCGTCGACCGTTAGTATAGAAGTATTGATTTTGTAATCGAACTCTCCTTCTGTGGAAATGAACTCAACTACCTGCTGGGAGATATTTCTCTCATGGTGGGCAAATGGCACAAATCCAGTAACTAGAATGCTGCCAACCATGAGTTTCGCAACAGATGTCCATAGTTCTCATTTTCTATGACATATTGGTCGGCAAATTCATCCGCTCATAATCATTGCAAACAATATGGAAGAGGAGTATGTAGTCCAATTGGAGCCTTCAGAAGGCAGTGATTTCAGACCCCTCGGAGTGATTTCAGCGATTTGGAGCGAGTTGAGCGGTGGCATTGGTCCATGGGGAGCGATTAGGCCTCTTTTTGCTGTAGCACTTTCACTAGTTCCGTTTCTCTTCCTCGGCCAGCATTTCAATCGCCAACATAGAAAGGGTGGCGAGTGGTTTCTAATTCAATTTCCATTGATTCCGGCATTTCTATGGCCGTTCCTTTTCGTCTGGTCAATAGCTGATGCTTGGTGGGTTTCCAGCGGAATTGTAGCATCATCAGAGTCAAATTATGACTAGAATTCATCATCTAGGGAAAGTGGACTGAAGAGACCTCCGGGACTTGACACTTCAGAGAGTTGGTTCCTGATCTCAAATTCCCAATCCCTAAACTCTCTCAATGCAGAAACAAACTCAAGTTGACTCTCGTTGAGTATGGTCCTGACAAGAGTATCAAAAATATCGATTCTATCCTGATCGATTCTGCCAATTAGTTTCTCCAATGGGAATGAATCGATCCCGGAAATCGTTTCTGTGGTGGACTCTGAGTCATTAGGAACAGGATTGAGGAGTATTTCGGGTAATTCTTCTCCTTCTTCGATAGCTGCCTTCTGGAGCGAATCTAGTACGATTCTGATGTACTTGGAGATAACCAGAGCCACCTCGATTATTGGCATACTGAGTTGATTTGTCAAGTGAACCATGTTCTCTCTGAGAAATAGTAACTTCTCATTCACGGGGGCTTCGGGCCCCGGGATGGTTCGCGTACCCTCGGTCATAATAATCTGAAGTGAAGCTAGCAAATGAAGTGTTGAGGTCAAGATGTTCTGTCATCGTAACGAATTGGTGAACCACTATTCCCCCTAATTCCGTCAAGCAGGTCATCATCAATCTCGAAGAAGTCGTTCAACCAATCACCATCGGTGTCCCAATTGGTTGGATCCGTCCCATCTGCAATTAAATCGCCATCTATATCTAGAATCCACCAGCCATAAGCGTACTCGCCAAGGCCAGGATTCGGGAGATGGTAACGATCACCGGCGAACCTGTTGAATTCATCGGTCCATGCCCCATTGACGTGCGTTATGTCATTGCTAGTATTTACATCCAAGTATGATATGTCATTATCTTGAACTATTAACGCATAGAGTTGGTCCTCGTCATTTATCCTGTTGATCCGCAAATAGTTGGAAGAGAGGGAATTGGAACCCGAACATGTTCCAAGAAGGGTCTCACGAAGTTGCCACCATTCTTCCACCTCCTCTCCTGCACAGTCAAACAAAGTCGATGCACGGACAATCGATGGTGAAGACAGGGTTGCATTAACGACTGCGTAATACTCCTGGAAGTTGTTGTACGGGATGTATTCGCAAATGCTCCCGACGCACTCCCACTCGCCATCATTGTCCGCATCTTGAGTTGCATCCGAAGGGTCGGTAGGGTCATGAGTAAACCAAATCCATCCTAACTCTGGTCTTATTATCTGGCCATCTGAGAATTGGATTGGTTTCCAGTTTTGAGGAGTTACTTCTATCCATTGGACCTGAATCTTCAGGAATGACGACCAGTTATCGTTGGTCTCGTTCCAACCTCTATGGAACTCATAGAAATCCGGCATCATATCTCCATCGGTATCATTGTCAAGTGGATTTGTTCCATACTTGAACATCTCTCTACCGTCTGATAGACTCATATCTTGGCGATAGTCGACTACTACCCCATCTAGTAGAATTGGGGTCATCAAAATGGAGTCCGAGTCCGAGTCCGGGTCCAAAGGTCCGGTTCCATTGTCATACTCCATTATGTTGGTAAAATAAAGTGAGTTGGCATCATTCCCAAACTGCTGATCCCCTGGGAGAGGTGTGAAAACACGTTCATCCCAATTTCCCTGGATCGCGGGAGTGTCCAGTAGCCCCCTATCCAACCACCCATCTGCGTCTGGATCATAATCCACATCTAGAGGATTTAGTGGATTGAGTGACCATCTGAATGAGTTGACTGGTAAAACTTCAGAGTATACCGAATAGCAGTATTCCCAACCATCGGGCATTCCATCGCCATCTGAATCATCGTCGGTGGGATCGCTGATTCCAATTAGGGACTTGTTGAAGTTATCTGGTTCGACCTGATTGATGAGACCAATCTTTTCAGAGGAGCGTAGACTTTTAGAGGAGAACAATGAGAAAAGTTGACCCCAAGCTGATTGGTTCGAAAGCCCATTCTCTTCCATGAATGCATTGGCTGCATCCGCCCCGTATGAGACTGCGAAAGTCCCATTGGGTACGTTACCCACCTCTAACCGTTTACCATACCACCTGGAATCGTACTCTGCCAAGTTGTCAAAAGATTCGGAGTCGGAAATTTCCCCATCCCCATTGCAATCAAAAGAGTCATCGTCAGAGTCGAAATCTACATCCGAATCAGTCAATGGATTCATTGTCCACTTGTTTTCTTCGAGATCCCATTCTGAGAACCAATACTCGTATCCATCACTCATTCCATCTCTATCGGTATCTTGATCTTTAGGATCGGTAATTCCGAAGATTGCCTGGAGCATTGGCTTTGCAGGCATGCCGGATTTCCATTCCAGGTATTGCTCCATTCCAAGTTCAGCCCTTCCTTCCTTGCTGAATAATATCCTAAACACTCTGTTCTCGAAAGCAGACTCGTCTATTTCTCTCGCTTCATCTCCGAATGTTGGTACCCCAAGTGGAAAAGATTCGCCATTTATTGGGAGATTTGTTGTGAGGTTGAGTTCCACTAAATCGCCAATGCCATCGCCATCGGAGTCGAATCCGCCTTTATTGGGAATCAGAGGATTTAGTGTCCAAACGCCGGCACTAGAGTTCCATGTAGTAAAAATCACTTCTATCCCATCCAACAAACCATCACCATCGGTATCGGGATTGTTCGGATCGCCCGAAGTTCCTGTCAAATTAGATTGCTCTTCGGACAAAAAGTGCCCAAATGACAAGGCTGAATCGGCACCTATCCAAGGAGTCTCTAGGAAAGCACCGGCTGCGTTTGTCAGGTAGAATTGAGGTGATGAGATTGTGGGGTCAGATTCGCTAATTTCGCTATCTATTGCATTGTACTCTTCCCAGTTTGACATTCCATCCAAGTCCGGATCTCCAATACCGTCTCCCCCATTTACCGGATTTAGAGTCCAGTCGCTCTCGAAAAGACTCCATCTGGAATGGAAGACCTCCCATCCATCTGGCATGCCATCGTTATCAGAATCAGAACTTAATGGATCTGAGGAGCCGATGTCTTCACTCGGTAAACCGTTCCACAAAGATAGGTAATATTCGCCAGTTCGTTCTCCGAATGATTCGTCTGCCAATCCCTGCCATGAATGATGGGGTAATGAAGAAGTGTGATTATCTGGATAAATAATGCCAGACTGAATTGAATTATAGAGCAGTATGTCTGATTTGATATGATACTCCATCCAATTGACAAATGCTTCTTCGGAATCTATTTTTCCATTCTTGTTGACATCAAATCCATCGCCATCGGGATTATTTAGGGCGTCAGAACCATTCATCGGATTGATTCCTGAGTTTGAAGATGGCCAGCTGCAAGAGTATCTGGCTTCCCAGCCATCGGGAAGTGAATCGGAATCAGAATCCGCAGAATTTGGGTCGGTTGGAGTCCAATTGAGGACGGAATCGGGAGATTCCCCATGTGATTGGATTCCAGTGGAAATTGTTCTCTCGCGCAACCTTTCCCATTCGTACTCGCACAAATTGGTTAGACCGTCCCCATCAGCATCATCAGAAGCATCGTCGGGGTTATTTGGGTCCAATGTCCAGTCATTCCCCCCCGTGTATATATCGCCAATCCATCGGCGATGTTTTATTTCCCAGCCGTCGGGCATTCCATCGCCATCAGAATCTGGGTTTGTGGGGTCGGTGGGAAGATCGCTACCACCACTAGAACCTGTTCCAGACCACCCCCCAAGGTGTACATCCTCAGCAGATTGCCCGACATCTGAATCACACAAGTAATGCTGATTGAGATAGTGACATTCGAAGGTTGTGGAACCTATGAACCAGCCCCAGTACTCCTCCCCATCGGTTAGGCCATCTCCATCGGAATCTGAAACTCGAGGGTCGGTGCCGTTTTGTCCGAAGTCAGAAGGTGCAACGAATCTATATTCTTCTAAATTGGTCCACAGTCTGTCGAATCCTGGGCCACTGCCTCCTCCGATCGACACTCCATCGTTGTCAAGGTCTCTTGATGCATCGAATGGATTGGTGGGATCGAGCCCATATGTATACTCCCATCCATCAGGAATACCATCAAGATCAGAATCATGAGAATTGGGGTTCATCGGGGCTATGTTCATGAATCTGCCAGGGGAGATGCCCGCGAAAACCCAAACCTCACCTTCCCTTTCCAAGGTAGTCAGAGAAGTAACAAGTCCAGGAATCTCAGTCTGATTCTGACGGATATCGAGAATCCCATCAGAGTCACCTTCTAAGCACCAAGTCCCATCTGCAGAACCAAGGACGATCATACCATCTAATGGTAGGATCGAATAGATATCATTAGCACCGGTTAGCAAACCCTCGAGATTGAGCATTCTTTCATTGCCAATTGCCTCTTTCGGTTGAGAAATAAATAGGTCCATGGTGATAAGATGGAGGCCCCCGCCCATACCCAACCAAACGTCATCGGAACCTTGATTGTAAGTTTCCACCAAAATGGAATTGACAGTTGCGGTCTTTGTCGTATCCAAGATATCAGGACTGACGAATTCATCAGCGTTGTTTCGAGTGAATACCCACCATGGTACCCCATTATTGTCAGAACCGTCTGTAGAGTTCCAACCAATTAGACCATAGTCAGTCCCAATCAGCAAAATTGGAGTTCTGCCGAAGATCTTGGCATGACCTGCAGAAGTAACGGTGGCGTTTGACTTCTGAAGTAACGTCGAAAGGGACTCAACGTACGTAATCTCGGAAGTTGATAGAGATTGTTCGACCTCAGAAAATGTTGTCCTCCAAACTCCATTATTTCCCATAATTAAGATTCCCGGTTCAAAGGACTCAGAGACCAACTGGAACAAAACAGAAGATTCTCCGATTTCATAGGTGACCATGGTGTCCATGTCTGGAAGGCCATTTTCCATGATAATCGTGTGGAATCCTATGTTTGATCCCAACATTAGGAAGTCTATGTTCCCTATGGCATTCCTCTCCATAGTATGCAATTCTACACCCGCAGGAAGTTCGAATGACGAAGAAATCCCTCTGAATGGGTCCAATGCCGTAATCCCATATTTGCTTCCAATTAGCAACCTCTCTCTTGGTTGATCGGAAATTATGCTATGAACAGAGGAGTCGATTAGTTTGATTGCAGTGGAGTGATCGAAATTTATCGAATTGCCGCTATTGGAAGAGATTTCGATCCCCCGAACTCCTGGAGTTACTCCGAAATTATCGTCTAAGTCTACAGAGTATTCCTCGAAATTACTGAATGCCTCTCCCCACTGTGATGTTCCTATTGTGACGTCCTCGGTGATGAAACCATCCCTGTCTTTGTCCCACCCATCCAAATCACTGTCAATTGTAGCATCGCTGGAATTTAATGGATCCATTCCATATTGGGCCTCCCATCCGTCAGGAATGCCATCCCCCAATACCTCTAATGGGGCATAGTTTATTTCGTCCCAGAAGAAATAGTCAGAATCGGAAAACCTAGGGTCACTCCCCATCCAACCAGATTCCCCGGTTGGCCTCTCGAACTGGGTCTGGCAAGAGTCTTCGGTGAGCCCTTCTATCGAACCCCAACACCAGAGGCCATCTCGCTCAGTAATCCAATCCTGTGGCGTACCCAGTAAGTATTCCTCTACATTCGTGAACATTTCTCCTAAGTCAATATCTCCATCACTATTGAAATCGAATCCATCACCACAACCCCAACTGAAATCTGCCTCACACCTATCAAAATCGATGTTGACATCACTGGCGTCGAGTGGGTCAAAATATCGACATTCCCAGAATTTATTGGTATTGAGGGGATCGTTTGGGTCCCTCTCGTATAGCCCTCCCAATGTGCACATATGTACTTCATAACCATCGGGCAAGCCATCGCCATCGGTATCTGACGTTCGAGGATCAAGGAATTCTCTCAATCCAGACTCGGTTTCCTCGGGTGATTTGCCTGTGAGGGTGTTTCGGTTCTCGAAGCAATTATCCAAAGTGTAAGGCCAGCAATATTCCTGCAAAGCGGTCAATCCATCCCTGTCATAATCGGTTGAATTGTCGGTAGAGTCAGAAGGATCTAGTCCTTGAATAGATTGCTGGAAAGTCGCAGTTTCAATATCTATTGATTCGCCGAAAATTACCTCGTAGAGATCCGGTATTAGATCGCCGTCTTGATCCGTTACCGGAGATTCAGTGCCCTCTGCCAGATTAGGATCTGTAGAGGAAACTGGGGACTGCGGGCGAGTCTGAGAGACTAATGCGAGACCAGAAAGAATCAACAGAGAAACTAGTAAAGCTGTCTGCTTCCTACGCATTCGCCCACCTCTATGCAAAATCCCGGGTTCAGAGATTTATCATGGTGATGGAGCGTCGTTCGGACATATGTCGTTAGAGAGGTCCTAGAATCTCCAACGAGGTTAGAAAATCGCAGTTGTTCGACGAGAAGTATGGATTTGTTCAAAGGTCGTCTAGAACCGGGTTTGGTTTGATGGGGATTGGCATCACTCACTTGGGATCTGGCAGCCGTGGAAATGCTACCATAATCAGTTCTGGAGAATGCAATGTTCTAGTCGATTGTGGCTTCAGCCTCAAACAGACTGAGAAAAGACTGGTGATAGCCGGATTTGAGCCTGAGTCAATTGATTCTATAATTGTCACACATCATCACAAGGATCATTCCAGATCGGCCCTAGGGGCCTCTAAGAAGTGGGATTCCTCTCTGCACTGTAATCTCGGAACTGCATCGAAGATGGGTTGGAATACAGTAGAAGAGTGTGAGGTATTTGGCAGTCTAGAGAGAGTTCAATTCTCGTCAAAACTTAGCATGTTGCCAATTCCCGTACCTCATGATGATGCCGACAATGTAGCCCTGATAGCTAGTGACGGAAATGGGGGCCGCGCTGCAATTGTAACAGATCTAGGGGAAGCTCCACATGATCTGATCAAGCATTTGTCTGGTTGCAATCATATCTCAATAGAGGCAAACTATGATCATCGAAGGTTACTAGGGGGCCCCTATCCAGACTCCTTGAAGAGAAGAATTTCGGGAAGAGGGGGTCACCTTTCCAACCGGCAAGCAGGAGAAATACTGATGGAAGTGTTGCACGACGATTTAGAAAGTATTGTCCTATGTCACCTTTCAGAGAAGAATAACGCCCCCCATATAGCCGAGAGTGAGGTTCTGATGGCAATAGATGACGAGTTTGGAGGTAGTATCTCGATTTCTAAGCAACTGGGCCCTGAATTCAGTTACTGGACGGGGCAGTCGGAGCCGGGAAGCATAGTAGTTGCATGATTACCTGCCCATCACCGCTCTGTGCACAGAATTCTGGACCTCCTTCATCCTTCCTACGGCGCCTAGGTCTCTGAATAGAGATAGTGACCTCTGAAGGTAATTCATTCTCTGGGAACTATCAGTTTCTACCTCCCCTAGTCTGGCGAGCAATTCGCCCTGAAGCATCCGAAAGTCGTTTGACTCGGCAACGGCGAGGCCATTGAGGTAGTGCTCTGCAGCCTCTTCCCTGCGACCCGCATCAATTAGCACCTGTCCGAGAAGCATCTCAACTTCCACGGTGCTTTGAGGATTGTTTTGGTTCGAAAGCGTATCTAGTGCTCCAGAGTAATGAATGAGGGCTAGGTCGTTGTCTGAGATCTTGGCATAATACCTTCCAAGAACGGCTCGTGATCTAGCATGAAGGAACTCCTGATTCGGGCCCTTAGTATTCTCGTATGCAAATAGTGCGTGATCCCTTGCTCTATCCAACTCCTCCATTTCGATAAATGCTGATGCAAGTCTAATTCTGGCGTCATTCAGCTCCGGATCTTTCTCCTTTTTCAATAGATCCTCAACATTCCCATAAACCTCTAGTGCCCTGCGGATATCTCTCCTCCTACGGAAAATATGACCCATATTGTTGTAAGTTCTTGCCGCACCAACGGCATCTCTAATCCCTATCTGAATCTTCAGAGCATTTCTGTGGAGTTCAAGGGCATCTTCCATTGCCCCCCTCTTTACTGCTATATCTGCCCTAGCGGACAGCAAGCGAGCAAGTTCGTTACTTGGCTGGCTCCCGTCAATATGCTTTGTTGCAGCATCATATTCTTCTTCTGCTTCATCCCATCTACCCTGGATAGTTAGAATATCACCCTTTAGTTCCCTAATTAAGCCTCGAATCTTAGAATCGAAGTCACTGCTTTCGAGAGAATTGAGAATTGAGAGTAGCTCGGTGTGACCGGAACTAACCAAGCCGTGTCCCTCAGTCAGCAGGACCTCGGCAAGACTATCCTCATCTCCTGTATGACTTAAGTGGTGGATGAACTCAATCCTGTTTGCAGCATCGCCCTTCTTACCTCTGTACCAATTCACTGCTGCGGAGTGAAGTCCATTCTTCATTTCCTCGTCCATCGACCTCAACAAGAATTCTCGGACAAGGTCGTGGACATCGAAATTTTCAGCATCGGACTGGCGTGCCAGGCCCTTCTCGACCAAATCATCGAGGAGGTCTACGCTCGTCTCGACTTGGTGAATAGCTTGGACAGGTATAGGTTCACGGAAAACTGCAATAGCCCCCAGTAGGCGTTTCTCTGAGCCAGAAAGTCGACTGAAAATTTCCTTTTCGACAAATGCCTCCAGAGTAGCATGGAAAGTCTCAGCGACGTTGCCTCTGTTGATTAACTCGAGAATCAACGGGTGACCCCGAGATAGTGAGTAAATGTGTGTAAATTGTTCTGAGTTCATTTCTGGCATGGCAGTTAGAATCTGTTTGCTTGACTCCGCATCCAATCCCTGTAGAGGCATAACAAGAGTAACGATATTTCCAGACTGGTCAGATTCTGGAACAACCATTTTGAAGGAACGGGAGAACATGACTAGTCCTACTTCCTCCAGTGCATGAATTCTCAGAGTAAGCCCCTTAAGAATTGAGTAAAGAGTTTCATCACCGACCTTGTGTAAATCGTCAATCACTATCAAAGAAGGCGCCTCGGACAATCCGGCAGCAATTAGGTTGACTGTCATATTTGTTTGCGGTACTGGAGATGAATCAAGATAGTCAGAAAGGTCGTTGTTTCCCACAGCTGAGAGCCATTCCGCGCATGCTTCTAGGAATGCACGAGAACCTTCCCAATCCTGGCATCGATGATAGAGGAGATTCCTTCGGTGAGTAAATCTGTCTAGGATCTTTGTCGAAAGAGCCGTCTTTCCAATTCCAGCAATACCAGGAACCAGAATTGAAGCAGACTTGGCTTCGAGGAGCTTTGCCATCACATCTAGTTCCTTTTCTCGGCCATAGAATCTTCGTGTTCTGGGAAGGTCGTTGAGATAGGAAACTAGTTGCTTCTCAATGTGCTTAGATAAATCTCTATCGATCAATTCAGAAGTCAGTCCAGAGAGGTCAATAGTGCCTGAATCGTCCATATATCGAAGCATGTCCACGTGCCTAAGAGTCAGTTCTGATTCCTCTATTGCTTCGGCCAAAGTCGTTTTATCAGAACGTCCATCTGAGTGTATTATTCTTACTGAGATCTCGGAAATCCTTGTCCAAATCTCGTCTGCAAACTTGGCCCCTTCATCTGTTAGGAAGTATGCCTTCCTCTTCCTAGAAACTCCGGTAACGTGTGCCTGCCTTTCGATAAGATGGCCGTCCTCCTTCATTCCGGAAATCGCACGAGGAACATTTGAGCGAGCAATTGACACCGCATTGGCAATACCCATCTGGGACAGTGCAAAGGGAACTTCTACCTTGTCGCTATAATCGATGTAGTCGCTAAGATGGAGGAAAATCCTCTCTTGGACCCCTGGACGTGATGAAGCCGTCGTTGACATATATCTAACTCTCAGACTCACTCAATATACAAATGTTAGGAGAACTTGTTACATTGATTATCCCTGAAAATCTGAATCTGGGACCCATTCCTCAGAAGCAGTATCCCAAAGCCAACCAGGATGGTCGTCATACCTCTCTATAGCGCTCCGCCCCTCTCTTTCCTCGTCACCACCATAGTCTTCTGGTATCTGAGCTGGGGTCTTGTATTCCTCTTCTTCATCATCGATCTCGATTCCAATGAAGCCAGTGAAGTATGCAAGAGCAGCCAAAGATAATGTGACCAATACGGACATCACTCCAACTAAAGCCCAGTTTGTACTATCGGTTGTTGGCTCCCCCTTGCTGATTGAGTTTACTGCCGTTATTTGTCCAGAATAGGAAAATTCCGGTATTGATGAATCTCCCTTTATTCTCGAAGCAGGCACACCTAGTTCCCATGTCCCGTCTTCGGAAACAATTGTGTTGTTGACTGGATTGCCGCCAATCAAAACAGAAACCTGTTTGCCGGGAAGACCGATGCCGGAATAAATAGCCATTTCATCTACTTCGACCCAAGACTGCTCTGGTTCCTGAATCGTAAATTGTAGAGGGATGACTCTGAAAGTTACAGGGACTGAATTGACCCTAGAATCCCAAGCATCGGTTGCGATGAAAATCACATTGTTCAGAGTCCAAGATTCCATGTCATCGTCGAAAAACAACATGTCAGCTGGATCGTATCGGGCGATTCCGTCTGTTCCCACTCCAACAACGAGAGGATATTTGTCATCCGAGGCAATCGTTGAATCATTGTACACAGATATGAATTGTATGTCGTTGTCTATGTCAGAGAAGTAGTCCTTTAAATCAATCTCGACAGTTGTGCACTTGTCGACAGAATTGGAATCTAAATCGCAATACAGGATGAATTCACTCTGCCACTCAGAAGAGTCGAATTCGGGTTGATTATTTCCGGCATTTGGGGGGTTGTCAGCTATGATTGTGACATCGACCCAACTGCTGTAGTCAATTCCGTCATATGAACGGAATCTGAGTAGGTATTCTGCATCATGACGTAGCTGTGTGGTGTCCCACTCTATCTCCCACACGCCATCTTCCGAAAATTCACTAGTGCTGGTCTCGAAAACTGAGACGTAATCATTTGAAACGTCCTTCACTTCCAAGTCCACTCTTGTCACTCCGCCATCGAAATCCCTAGCTACTCCACTTAGGAGGGTATCCGTAGAAGAAGAAATTCGGATTCCAGAATATGGTTGGTTTACACTAATTGTAGGTTGGCTATTCCTGTTATCAATAGTCAGAGTAAGGACTACTGGCTGACACTCGTCCACAACTCCGTTGCAGAAATTAGAATCAGATGCCCAAATTGTGAATGTGTAGGTTGTGAGTTCCCTGGGCCGGGAGCTGAAGACCCACTCCCAACCCCATGTACCATCTGAATTGGTCTCAACTGGGCTAGTGACTTGGTAGTTTGGACCTGAAATTTGCATATACACTAGGCCAATGTCGCTGTTGCAGTCATCTGGGCACCCATATGGATCTTGAGAATAGCCATCAAAAATTACCGAACCGTCATCGTGCGAAGAGAATGAACTGGGAGTAGTGACGAATATGTTTGGTGGTTGGGTATTGAGCTTTATTGTACGTGAAACAACCGGGCTGTAGTCTATACCATCAAATGCTCTGAATTCGAATGTGTAATCTCCTTCCCCTGCCATGCCACTCATATCAATATTGTAATACCAAGAGCTGAATGGCCTATTGAAACGTGTTACTTCGCCCTCATCTGAACCGCTTGTATCTACGGCGTATTCGGCATCCTCCCAAGAACCCGTGAAGGGATTCCTAACCTGAACACCATGCACGTAGCCTCCTTGATCCCATTGGGCTCTCTCATCGGTGAGATAGCTATTCGCTAGTGTACCGTCGTGGGCACTACCTGTGATATTGACGACCCTGCGATATGAGTGCCCTTCATTCTCTGTAACAAACACCGATGGAGCATCGTTCTCTAGGTGTGCGGTCTCTTCAAGTGAGTTCTCCTCAAGGGTAAATTCTCCCGAGTAGTAGCCATAACCAAACCTATAGGCAGTATACCTGTAAAGTGACATTTCTCTTGTTCCTGCTGAGTAGTCGCAACTGGAATCAGCGGTGTCGATAGTCAGATCGCCGTCATTGTCAATCCCATCGGAGCATGAGTCCTCGTACTCGTCATCTGCGAACCCATCCGGATTATCTCCTCCTCCGAGGCCTCTGAAGTCCAGATGGAAGTTCGATGGAAGGGCAACCCATGGAGTGAAACCATCACCACCAGTGTTTATTCTGTAGAGGTCGTTTCCAAGTGCATCCTCCACTATTACCATGGCTTCGCTGACCTTTTCCCCGTCAATTAGTGCCTGGAACCTTACTAGCTCAGCCCTGCTAACCTGTACGGCGAAGTGAGTGGGCTGTGTTGCTATCTTGACCTTTGATAGACCCAAGTTTGTCAGATCGGCGAAGGTGAAAACTGTTGAGTTGTTATCCATGCTGACGCCCAATGGGAAGTTTCTCGGAGTCATGTTCTGGCAATTGTTGCAGTCCTTGACTGGAGTGGGAATAATTGCACCTTGGAATTCATTGTCTGGCCAAGCTTCTTGGTCGGGCCATGATAGTCGAACCGGATATTCGCCACTGGGAGGTGACGGAATGTACTCTGACTGGGCTGTGACGGAACTCTTGGTGACGTTGTAGACAGACTCAACTTGGTTCCAGTCGTTTTCCGAGAAGTATGCGAGTGAGCCGTATTGCTGAGATTCTGCATATCCGCTGTCAAAATTCTTGATTATGGCTCCAGTCTTTTGCACATCGAATGAGTTCCTCTGAATGTCTAAGAGGGAGCCGATTGCTCTGATTCCGTCAGCAGTCCCGCCTGCGGTGATTATGTTGTCATACATCGTCACGCCTGTCAAGTAGGCATGCAACACTGGGCATGAGAACTCCCCGCCCCAATTGGTGTCACTAGAGCAAGTCCCAGTACCGTCATATGAGATTGAGTTGTTTGCTAGGTACAGCCTAGAAGCTGCTTGGATAGAATATGAATACATTCCAGCGACAACAGGAGTCAGAGTGGTGTCGAAGATCGAGTTGTTCTCGGCGATGACATCGTAAGAGCCGCCAAGCCAGAGGCCGAAATATCCGCCTATTGGCCCAATCTCGTTTCCGTGGATGTGTGCCTCACTATTGTAAACAGAAACCCCCGAGCCAGATGCTGCCCCTCCAATGTCATTGTCTCTCAGGTAAATTAGCGCTCCGGCAGATGCGAATACACCGGCTCCATCTGCCGTAGCAATTTCATTGTCAGAAATATCGAAACTGAATGAAGTTCCCCCCACTGCCTTTTTGCCGTTGAGGTCGATACCATTGCAGTTCACGTTAATTTGTGTGTTAGTGACGCTTCCTGCGGAGGTCCAAAGCCCGATTCCAAAGTCTCCCGACGTTATATCGGCGTTATCGATCTCTATGAATGAGTCCTCAGCCCAAATTGTATGGCGTCCGCCGTCTCTATTTCCGCAGCCATTGTCAGTTCCCGTCAGGGAGATGTCAGAGAGGGTGAAGGGGTTGATTGATGAACCCGAGGAGTAAATCTGCAGTGCTGCTCCGACGATGCTTTTGCTCGCATCAGTACCGACGACGAAATCTCCCCCGTTGAAAGACGGTTGGGCCAGGTTGGTTGTCAACACGCTGGAGGTGTTGATCTGGTTGAACGAAAGTTCGGTAAGAGTTGGGCTAGCGCCATCAAGAACTAGGGCACCGTAGCGGAACTCCCCTACTGCGGAGACGTACTGCGGAATTCCCCATGCGCCGTCGAATGTGACGTACCTTAGGCCAGTCTCGGAAAGATCGATGGAGCTCCTCATGAGCACACCCTCGTTGCAGGAGGGGTCGTCAATCCAAATCTCCTGGTTTCCAGAAGTCATTCCATAGCATTCGCCTGTTGCACTGGAGTTTACTGGTTCACTCCATCTCAGAGTGATTCTCATAGCGGGGCCGGCATTGGAAGAGGCCCCGCAGGATGAGGCACCGGCACACAGGCTTCCTCTGACGTCCAGATGCGTTCCATTGGGAAACTCTATCGTTGCTCCCGGATTGATGATAAGTTTTGCACCCGGGGCGATTGTAACATCGCCCGTCAGAGTGTGAACGCCTGCCCATGTCTCTGTCCCAGTGATTGTTCCTGTCGTTGTCTCGTTAGATGCGGAAACGGTACCCGCTGGCAAAGCTAGTGAAAGCAGTATGCTGAACAAGAATAGTCCTGTTAATGAGAAGGATTTCAATTTCTCATCCCGCGCCATAATACGTCGGACGGGTTCTAGACAATTTAACCATAGGGCCGAGACGTTTCAACGGAGATCAATAAGTCATGTGTTTTCTTGGGTGATTCCGAATTCAATTTCAACTTGTCTGGACCATTCTCCCGCATCGAGAAGCCCATATCCTTTCTTGGGGTGATGAGCTTCCAATTGGCTAGGATCCGATTGGGCTGAGTTTGCCAAAGCAACCTTGACGAGATGCATCTCGTGTAGTTCGATTATCCCGTTTTCACCGGCAATATGCTCACCGTGCAATGAAAGAATCAAGGCGAGTGCACCGGTCACCATCACCGTAGAGTCGCTTGTCCCTGTGGAGAATGCGTAGGGAGGGTCTCTGTCACTGCCTCTGCAAGACCAAAGATCCACACCGGGAGCAAGTATCTCTGGCTTCTGATTAGGGAATGTGCGCTCTTCGCCGGTTTCTGGATCCATTTGTGCACCAACTGCGCTATCCGCCCATGGGTCTCCCCCTCTGTCATGAGCTCCGACTGCAATTACTCCTGTTAGGCTAGCAGGGGATGAAACGTCGGAGATATTCTGCTGGGGATCGCTATTTCCAGCCGCAGCGATCACGAATATGCCATCGTCTAATGCCTCTCTGACTGCCTCCAGAGTATCAGAAGATGTAGAGTAACTTGACCCTGGTGCTGTCCCTAGGCTTAGGGAGATAATGTCCGAATCCTGCGTTATTCGGCACCACCTAATCGCTTGCGAGACCATTCTCTCGTTTGCAGACTTTCCGTCTGGTCCAAGGGAAATTGCGATTGACAGAGACACGCCGGGAGCGGCTCCAAGAAAAGACCCGTTTGCGACAAGGAGGCCTGCCATCAATGTCCCATGGCTGTTTATCCCGATGTCTCTGACTGGTGAGTCTTTTTCAGTGTAGAAATCACGGAACCCCGCCAATGAGAGGTGAGTGAGATCTGGATGTGAAATGTCTATTCCCGTATCCACTATGCAGACGCTGACTCCTTCGCCCAGATTTCCAGATTTCTGCATTTCCCTGATGCCACTATCCTCGAAAGCCCACTCCGAATCTAGGACCTCACCTAGAAGGGAGTATATTGAGGGATAGAGGAGGAGAATGGAAACAACCACTGCTGAGAATCCGACTGCCCCCCATGGCCATAAGAATCTCATTATTGGGTCCATTGGCCACCTAAGTCTCCTTGCCTCTTCATCACTGAGGCCATATGCTTCGCCTAGATAGCCCGGCGAATCTCTGTCAACAGCCGTTAGCAGGCTGGAGTCCTCAGGTTCAGGCATCAATTCAAGATGCGAGATTCCACGCATGTTTGCTCCCAGTGTAGCGCTTGGGCAGTAGTATTAGAACGGGGCGCTGATTCGTCTACCTGGTCTTCTCGTGAAGTAGAGGAGTGCTGCAATTAGCATAATCAGGAAGGCGTATGCCAAGTACTTCAGGTTGTCATTCTCAACAGAGCTGCTCCAAAGCTGAGCCTCTAAGACGCAAGAGGCCTTGCCTTCGGACTTAGGCGATGTGCAAGACTCAGATATTTCATCGAGCAATTCTCCATCTATTGAGAAAACGAGCCAGTACGTCTTGGCCTCGGTAAACTGAGTGAAGTCCACAGCGATGTAGAATGTCGATTCACTCATTGCTGAGACTGAGCCGATGGATGTGGAGTTGACACCTACCGCATTATTGCACTTGATATCATAGCAGAGTGTTGCCGCCAGAGTTACGCCCTCTGCGTCCACATTTCCAATGTTAGAGATATTGACAGAATATTGCTCGATTTCGCCATAACTTGCGAACCCGCCTGAGCCGCCGATGAGTATTGCCGAAACGCCCACGATAGAAAGAACCGGGGAGTCTGTCTCAATCATTGTAGAGCCGGAGTAAGTGTTGTTGTCCTGATCTGAAACGGTGAATGTGATCTCCTCGGCATATGGGGAAGGCAATGCTGGTTCCGCGGAGCGGACTAGGGTGAAGGTGGCGGTTCCATCAGAGAATGGGGATGCTGGTTGAGTAGTTGGTCCGGCGAATTCCCACCATTCAGAGGAGTCGAATTGGAAGTAGAAGAGCTCATCGGAGTTTCCAGTGTTCTTGAATGGGATCTCGATTGTCACAGCGGTTTCCTCTTTGTTAAAGAAGAGGTTTTCGGGCTCATAGATCTCCATTCCATTGTTTTCTGGGACATCGACTCTCAACTCTACTTGAGTGGAGTATCCCTGACTCGTGGACATCTTGACCAGCACCATGTGTCCTACTGAGAAGTGGTGGGCGACGCCGACGTTAGCTGGAACCACTCGGACGCTGAGCTCTTCAGTTATGTCGGAATTGGTTAGCCCCATATCGAATGTGGCTGTTTCCAACCATTCGCCAGTTGAATTCTGAAATTGGACCTTCCAGTCAGTTCCGTCGGCACCGGGGACTGTTCCAATTACTGTGTATTCATCGAATGAGTTGTGGCCGTCATACTCAATCGATATTGTGAACTCGACATCCTGATACTTACATCCACCGACTGAGTTTGTGGACAGACCCTGGCCCAATGGGAAGTCATCTTCCCAGTCTTTGTCGCCATCGTTGTCGTCATCTGGGTCGGCATTGTCTCCAATCAAGTCCCCATCGTTGTCTGAGGATTCGGTAGGGTCGTTCGGGAATGCGTCTTCGCCATTGATGATCCCATCTCCGTCATTGTCGTTAGTACAGGTAAGATCCGCCTCTTGGACCTCAATCCTATCAGAGCCTAGGACTGTAGTGATGACACTCTGCTTCGAGACCCTATCGATGCTGAGTGTTTTCAATGGGCTTACCTGTCCTGCTCTGATAGAGATTCCTTTGCCACCTGAGTAAGATACGTTCCTAACTCCCTCATCAAAGTCAAAGCTACTGGAGGTTTGGACCGTACCAGGCAAGAGCAGTAAAGTCAGAATCCCATCGCTTCCTAGTTCCTCGGACCATGAAATGGGGCCGTATTCTATGACTAGGTCATAATCCTCAACCTCAGTGAGGTCATGCTCACTTCCCTCGAAGTCCAACCAACTAGTATCAAGCATCAGAGTCCCGCCTTCGGTTAGTTTGGATTCGACTGAACCGCCCTCAACCCCGACTTCAAGAGACTCAATCGAGATTAGGTCATTGCACTCCGATTCAGAGTCATCCGAGGTTGTTGTTGCCATCACCACCCAGCTTCCCGGTTGTATCAGAGCAGACCACTCCCCCAATGAGTTTCCAGATACCGACACTCGATCTCTGGCTATTCCATGGGAGGGAATAAGTTCAATCTGCCACCCACCGCTAGAGATGCAGTTTTGATCGGGATAGGTGATAGTGCCTGAGACCTCGACCTCGCCGGCAGATATCTCGATATCCTCGTTAACTGAGGTTTCACCGATACTGACTTGTGAGATCTGTGTTCCGAAGCCTTCCTTCTCGACAGTGATATTCCATGAGCTTTGAGCGGGCAGGAATGTAGACCATGCACCATCCTGGCCTGTGATTAAGTCATAACTCGGCAAATCGCTGTTGGTGATATTGACCGTTGCATTTGCAAGGCCTTCAGAGAATCCTGGTAAGCCATCGTCATCTAGGTCCCAGAAAACCTTGCCGCTAAGGCTGACTAGCATCTGAACTGTCAGGTATGCCTGGTGATCAGGGCCCACAGTTACTCCTGATTCCACTAAAGATGTGTTCTCTAGGAGCAATCTAACTCCATCTTGGTTGGTTTGGTTGATTTCGACGTTCCACCACCCTGGAACTAGTCTGATTTCGAGTGATTGCTCGAGCCCATCGACAGAAGTTACGAATGATCCGAGACCTTCCTGTGATGAAATCGTGAGATCAATCGACTCCAAGGTAACTACGTCTGAAGTGGACTGAAGGGTCACAGTCACTGTGGCGAGCTCGGCTGTTTGGAAGTTCAGTCTGGATCCTGCCGATGATTGTGAAACTGAAACCGATCTTCGTAATCCCTCGAAGACGCCCTCGGTGGTCTCGAACTCTTCTACGATGACGAGCCAATCCCCCTCGTTGATGTACTCCACCAACATTCCATCTTCGTTGGTTGTGAATGTCTGGACCCAGTCGCTCTCGACGTTCTCAAGTTTGACCTCGTGATTGTTGAGAATCTGGCCACTCTCGTTTCTGAAGGTGATGTTGACCAACCACCTTGGCTCGAATCCGACGGAACGCTCGATGGTGGAAGGCTCAATCTCAACGTCAAATATCTCATTTGTGTCATAGAGAGTATCGAAAGGCTCGTCTGCAGAAGAGTTCGCTCTCTCAACCACTATTCGGTACCTTCCTGGTTCGAGTGATATCTCCGCCATTCCCGTTTCAATCCACTCGGCTCCGTCAGCCGAAACTGAGTAACCGGCCCCATTGGGAGATAGTGGCTTAATCTCGAAGGGATAAGAAACAGAAGTCCCGTTGGATGCATTGTTGTCGCCGTCATGGTCGATGAAGAAATCAATCTGGACGGTACTGTTCTCTAGTGGCAGGACAAGTATCTCGATCGTCGAACCTAATGAGGAGTTGATTTCCTTGACTACTGAACTGCTTCCCATGTCATCTCCTGCATCCAACGTGAAAGACCAGTTTCCTAGGGGGAGGAGCATGTCGAAACGTCCGAGATCATCTACCTCTTCCCTCCAAACGGCATCTGTGGTGCCGTCCAAGTTGTTTGCTTGGGCGAAAATTGGTTGCCAACCCGGGAATCCTTGGTTGTACGTGTTTCCTTCTCGATTGAGGCTCACTTCTCCGAGCACTATTATCGAATCTATGAGTTCGATCGTGATATTTTCCATCCCATCTGTGACTTGGAAGCTAGTCCCATTGGAAAAGAATCCGCCGGCGCCGACTATCCTTTCCACGGTTGCTTGGACGAACGCTCCTTGGGGCAGTATGACGCTGAATTCTCCGAATGAGTCCGTTGTAGATTTGAGAGTGAAACCTTCCCATTGGAACAAAACCTCCTGATTGGTGACTCTCGAGAGTTGGGAACTCGTACCTTCCTTGTCTGGTTTGTCGACCACTGTCCCATTTACTACCTGACTGACTAGGAATTCGAAAGACTCGCTGACATCAACAACCCCTATCGAGATACGCTGCCACAGTTGCTTCTCATCGCTAAGAGTGTAATTGAGTATCCAATTCCCTGGGAGCAGTTCAGCGTGGTATGTTTTTGTCACATTGTCGAACATTGCTGAGACAGGAGTTCTAGATAGGTCCTCTGGGATGAATTGTAATTGTAGATCGTCTACGCTTGTACCATTGTCAGCAAGGGTGAATGTGATGTCGGATGTCTGGGGAACTTCTGAAGGGAATGCAACAAGCGATGCTTGGCCTGATTCGAATGTGAAAATCTGGGAAACCTCTGGGAAGCCATCATCGTCGATGTCAACCTCTGCCAAGTAAGAGCCAGGGACGATGGGGCCGACCTCGAAAGACCCGCTTTCGTCGGGGATTACAAAGCACGGCTGAGTAACGACTCCCTGGCACTCATCCTGCGCATCGTCACTAGAGCCGTTTATTGAGAATATTGCAATCTCATTGGATAGTGGTTTTCCGGAGAAGAGTGAGACGGTGCCTTTGATGGCACCACCGGAGATTGTCACCGGGACCTGGTACTCAGAAGATGCAAGTGTGACTACAAATGGTTGCGGTAGCTCGACGGGTTCACCGACCCCGAAATCAACGGATACTACGTACTTTCCGGGAAGAGCGTCGACAATATGGAATGAACCCGGCCTGACCATTGGTCCGCTGAACGTCCCATTGCCTGAGAACATCCCAGTTCCGTTTACTGTACCAAACGTGGTGAGATTCTGTGAAGAGTCTGTCACGAAAATTCCCGAACCGATGAATGTGGCCTGAGAGAGAACCCTAGTGAATTCGCTAACTCCGTGGGATGTGAACTTGCCTGAACCGTTAACAGTGCCATCTAGGAGATAACTGTCAATCTCTCTAATACACGCCTCAGAGCCGTCGGGGACTGAGTTTCCAGAACAATTTGGGAAGTCTCCAGAAATTGTCCCATCAATCATCCCCTTTCCAGAGAATTGACCTTCTCCAGTAATGCTATGATTGTCGAAGACAGCCTGAGCGTGGGTGCCAGTGAAGTCGTGAACAGAGACCGCCCCCATGCTCTCTACTGTTCCACTGCCCAGGAATGTTACTTCTCCGGTCCCAGTGAATTTCAGGCTCTCTCCAACCATACTCCCATCGGAAGTCATGGAGATATAGGGTTGGATAGTAACCTCATCTGAAGATGGAGTTAGTACGATTTGGGCCGAAAGAACGGGCTCTCCATCGAAGTCTAGTTCGCCCGACCATGAGAGGATCCCTGAAGCGGTTGATGGCGAGACGGAGATGGGGGCCTCAATTACTGATTGGCCGTTGCTGTGCCCATCTGAACCCGATATGTTCACGATCGTCTCGGAGAGCCAAGTGGACCCGTATACGTTTCCTAGAATTCCAGTAACTGGATTTACATCCCGATTCTGCGAACTCTCGGTGAAAAGTTCTGACATTGAGTTACCCGTACCAGTCATCAGTGCTGTTCTGGCTGCTTCCAAGTCTGGTTGGCCGGAGAATGCAGATACCCTAATCTTGCCAGCAGGAACGGTGAATGAGAAGTGGCCATCCTCGTCTGCTTGGGTACTACCAATGGGAATCCAGTATGTTCTAGAGTCGTTATCGACCACATTTCCATTTGCGTCTGCAGACTCCTCTCCGCTGAATGCGTCCCTCTCGATGAGAATCCTAGCGTTAGGTACTGGGCCGACGCCCTCCAATGAGACAGTTCCCTCTAGAGTGGCGCCACTGAAGTATTTCAGAATCTTTACGTTCCTGTTAGAGTCGTAAATTGAACCGCAGAATCTGTCTGCCTTTCCTGTTAGAGTGAAGTCAGTAACATTAGCAGTAGAAGAGGCTGTTGAACTGATGGAAAATGTCTCGGCGTCGGCGTCGTAGGTGCTAGTATATGCGCCCATTGGGATGGTTCCGTTTTCCACTTGGGTCATCTTCCATGGGCCACCCGATTGAATCTGTGACCATCCGGACGACAGGCTGTCCGGGGAAGACAGCGTGACATTTGACAACTGAGAGTTGCCCTCGATTGTTGATGCAGATCCGGTAATCCGGATTTCTTCGCACGAGGTCCCATTTGTAGGGTCGTACCAGTTGGACAGAACAAAGTGATTCATCATGGCACCTGGGAGGGCCATGGCGCCCTGCAAGTAGCTCCCCGGAGTCCCGGTTATTGAATTTGGAAGAATCCAAGTCGAGGGTGTGTCGGCATCTCCGACCTGTCCGCTAATCGATGGTAGTCCCAATGTGGAAGTACCATAGCCGACATATGTCCTTGCGATCATGGTGTCGAAGAAGCTGTCCAGATGCTGGTAGTGCATGTCCGTCATCTGGATCATATCCTCTCCGGTCGATGCCCCTGATGCCTGAGCTTTCAGGTCGCTCATGTACTGGGTCTGGAAATCCTCGGGAGACTTGGTCCCATGGTTTGTTTCATAAGTTGTAGTGATGTAAGAGTCGATGTCAAGACCAGAGAGATGAGTAGGAGCATGAAAGATCCCAGTAGTCTGTCCTCTGTGATACGATTGATAGTCCTGGTAGTATTTTCCACCGAGAGGATAAAGGCGGTTATCGACAGCAAAGTATCGGATCTCGTGGTTCCTCGAGGTCGTGCTGCCGTGAGACTCCTCGTAGTCTGAGACCTCGTATGAGTCGATTGAGGTTATGCCATCGTATATCTGTACCAAATCATCAAGGGAGAAGGCCGTTATTAGGAAAGCACGTGCCATCCCGAACCTAGCATTGGTCCTGTGAAGTGCGGTCGAGAGGTCATCGTAGTCGTCGATGATGTCGCGAGTATACCGGTATCCGGACATATCGTAGTGACTTGCGTCGTCAAAGTCGGACAATTCGAACGAGGATGAGGAACCGCGAGCCTCGTCGAATAGAGACATTGCCTCGGAATCATTGATAGTAGGCTCACCGAATATCTCGCCATTTACTAGAACGATATAGGTATCCAAACAAGAGTCTGTGCAAGTCAGCCCATCTTCATCGAGAGGATTTCCCATGAGTAGTTCGGTGTCTCCGTATTCCGCTACAACTGCCATCAAACGGCCTTCAAGGAAGCTCTTCTTGTTGTTGGAAGTAATTGCTACAAACTCCTGAACCTGTGTCTCAGACATGTGCCCCTCTAGGACACCGATGAAAGATTCACCAAGTTGCCCATTGATGCTTTTATCACCCATCGCTAAGGTGGTGATGAACAAAGACAGGGTGTCTTCCTGGCCACCCGAGAGGAGCATGGCCCCACTGTGTGGAATTCCAGACTGGAAGTTGTCGGCAACAGTTGGGTGCTGACCGGATGCTAGGGCCTGGAATCCATAGTCCCACCAAGAAACGAAGGCGGGTCGGTCACTGAATGGCGTGTCACTGTCCTGCTGAGCAAGCCAGTCGTATGCCTCATTCCACCCCTGTTGATTGAAGCTCGGACCGAAAGTGCCCATGTACCAAAGGCCTTTTTCAGGATCACTTGGGTCGTATTGTTCGCTATTCATGAACGAGAACAGACCAAGCAAGTCCTGCCTCAGAATATCAGGAACTATGTCGTATAGGCTCTGGTCAATCTCGTTCGCTGACTGATCTCCTCGAGGAATTCCTGCGTCAATCCCGTAAGTCGCATGTTGGGATGTGATAAGGAGCAATACCATGATCATGGCAGGAACTCCGGGGCGTGCCTTAGTGGCGGGCCACAAGGACTTGAAACGCGTCCTTGGAGTTCCTATTCCAGAGTTCCTCCACACCTTGGCGAATGCTGGCAAGCTTGCAGCGCCCCAAAGCATGGATATCCCGATGCCACCTACTGCTGCCATCACTGGCGTGGCGTTGATGATGAATCGTCCGGCTGACCATGCCATGTATGTCGCGATAATTGTCCAGAGACCCAGAAGAGTTAGTTCTGACTTATTCTTTCGGCTCCCTCTCCACAATAGCAAGAATGCACATCCTATTGCGATTATAGCGACAACTGGTCCATATGATGCGAACAGCACCCCTCTCTCGGGTGCTTGAGCCTCACCAATCGTTCCGAATATCTTGTTCTTAGAGAAGTAGAACCCGCCGGTGAAGAGAATGTCCCATCCATTGTAAAGGCCGGACTCCTGCAGTATGAATAGCAAAGAGAGAATCGACCCGAATAATGTGCTTCCACCCAGTACAACTAGTAGCCAAGGTTTGTCCCTGAATGAGCTAGATACCCATCCCATGGCGAAGGTAAAACCGATGATGTAGAACATCGGCTGCATGCCACTAGGGGCGAAGAGAAGATTCATACCTGGCCAAGCATAGAATGGGGCCGGAACGAGAATGGAGACAATCATCATTTGAAGTGCTGCAGAGGTAAATTGGATGCTATCCCTACCCTTGAAGATGTTAATCGCTACCTGGAATGAGTAAGCGAGGAAGAGTATTCCTGGTCCGTAAACGAAACCTTTCCAACCAAGGGCCATGATTGAGAATGCGATTCCTGACATGGTGGCATTTGCCATCAAAGACGGGTTTCTCTTCCAAGTCTCCCTCATCCCTGCGATTATGTATAGCGGATTTGGGCTAGTTGTCTTGAAGAGCTTCTTGTGATCAATTTTCTCGATGGCCCTGATCCAGAAGTAGAATGCGATGGCCAGGAAAAGCATCGCAAACGAGTCGTGATCGGACATCGCGAATGTGGATCGACTCATGTGCCCAGGCATTAGGGCGATTAGCCAAGCAGCAATCATCCCGGCCCTTCTACTGTGTGTGCGTGAGGCTATTCCAGCAATGGGCAGAACGATGAGAGCACCGTAGATTGCCGGTAGAGCGGCCATGGACCACCATACAGCCTGACTGGCTGGAATCTCTAGAACCCATGAGAGTGCTATACCGCCAAGAGCTAGGGACCAAGAGAAGAGTGGTGGTCTTGGGTTTATTCCTCCCGTTGGATATGCCCTATCATGATCAAAAATCAAGTGGCTTCTCTCAGCGATAATGTAGTCGACTACTCGCTTCATGTACCAAGGGTCAGAACCGCCAGTCATATCCCATAGGCCAGTGCCATTCGCATTCATTGCCGGAATTACGTTCCATGCAGTTCTGACGATTAGCGCTATTAGGAAGGCAAGCGAAACCATCAGGACGTAGGAGTTGTCGTCCCACCAAACTCTGAATCCGCTCCGGTCCCTTCGAGGTGCAACGTCACCGAAGACACCTCTGGAGGCAAAGAAAAGAGCGAAGAAGTTCATCCAGAACCACAAGAAGAACCATGTGAAAGAACCGATGAATCCATCCTCCGAGAATATGGAGGGGAGTTCGTGTCCAATTTCATGAATGTGGCCAATGGTGTACAAAATCCAATTCACTGCCAGCAATGCGCCTAATGTGTGCCATCCTTCAGCTCTGAAGAAGGCGTGGATGAAGATTACCAAGGCGGAGAAAGCCCCCCATACCACTCCGATATGACTTTCCTGCGAAAATTCCTGGAGAGTGTCTATCTGCCCTATCCAAATGAGAGGAACCATGAAACTTGCAAAAATGAGAGACGAGTAAGCGACCACCTCTGGATTCTCTCTAAAGGTTGGGAGGACAGACATGAGACGCCCCTTGCCTCTCTGCTCAATTGTCCCCCTAAGCCCGACCATTACTACTAATCCCAGTGATATTGAAGATAGCCAGAATGAGAAGAATGCACTGCCAAGTGATTCCCTAGCTGTGTCGATGGCCACTAGAGAGTCGTTTTGGGCAATCATTAATCCACCCGCGTAGTATGCCGCAAGCCGCATTCCCAAAACTACTGAGAGGAAGGATGCAGATTCCTCGAACCTACTGGATTCGTTGAGTACTGCTGAGACAAATCCGACGAGGACGAATGTTGCAACGAACATGTGATTGAAGTCAACGTGGTCCACGAAATTAGCGACGATGCTGAATAACGCCATGGCTAGAGTAAGTGTGCCTACTCGCAATGCTCCAGAATCAAGAGGAATCAGCCACGAAGTCCTTCCAATGCATGCTGGAATCAAAACCGAGAGGGAAATCAGGATAACCCCTGATAAGAAATCTCCATCGACTTCTCTACCGTCGAGAGAAGATGCGCCGATAGTTAATCCAAGTAGGGCTAGAGTAATCGCAATGGGGGCGAATAGATTGTTGAATTGGGAGACTCTAGGGGTATCTTTCTCTGCTTCCATCCCATCCACCGGACCTATTTGCCAATGACTCAGCATCGCGTCGACCTGAACACTTGTTTTAACCGTTCGTAGAACGGTAGAGAATTAGGACCCCTAGATTAGTCCTAAATTTCATCTCGGAATGGCGCGAAAACCGATGTCTTTCCGGAAATGAGAGCCTTCCAGAGAGATTTCCTCGATAATCTGATATGAAGCCTCCAATGCCTCACTTAGGCTTGGCGCAATTCCTGTTGCCGACAGCACCCTGCCACCAGTCGAGATGAGTTTTCCGGATTCATCCTTCATCGCTCCAGCTAGATGGACAAAGCCACGCACCTGTCCTTCGTCGATTTCTGTCTCCCATCCTTTTATGACCTTTCCAGAAGTCACATTCCCTGGATAACCCTCTGATGCTAGCACAACTGTGGCTGCGTGGACCTGTTTGAATTCGACTTCGGTCTCTGCAAGATTTCCCTCTGCAGCAGCAAGGAGGACCAAACCCAAATCTGACTGAAACAGGGGAATTGTGACCTGGGCCTCTGGATCTCCGAGCCTCACATTGAACTCAACCACGCTGGGAGCCCCTTCTTCATCAATCATCAGACCGACATACAGACAACCGCGATAGGGAGTCTCGGAGTTGCGCAGATGGTGGTGCATTGGTTCTACAATCTCTGCCTTCGTCCTAGCTAATACGGAAGGAGTGGCGACAGGAGCGGGTGCGTAGGCACCCATCCCACCAGTGTTTGGCCCCACGTCATTATTGCCTACTCTCTTATGGTCCTGACTTGCGGGGAGCATAACATATCCCGACTCATCCATTATCACAAGCACAGAAGCCTCCTCTCCGGACAGATGTTCTTCCATAAGGGCGAATCCGTCAGATTCTATTCCGATTCTGAGAGACTCATGAGCCTCTTGTCGGGATGAGGTGACGGTCACGCCCTTCCCCCCTGCAAGGACGTCCCTCTTGATGACCCACGGAGGGTCAAAGGAGTCCAAGCTGCCCTCTATTGAGTCGATTTCGTCTATCTTCTCGAACCTCCCCGTTGGGACGCCCAGAGATTCCATGACCGTCTTTGCATGAATTTTTGACCCTTCAAGGAGAGCACCCTCAGAATGGGGTCCGAAGCTAGGGATGGATTCCTGCCTTAGTCGATCAGATAGTCCTGCCACCAGAGGGGCCTCTGGACCTATCACCACCAACGAAACGCCCAACTCATAAGCTAGGTTGACTATTCCCTCAATATCAGAAACAGAAACCCCGTGATTAGTCGCAACCATGGATGTTCCAGCATTTCCAGGGGAGCAGTGAACGGCCGAAACAGAATTGCTCTGTGAAAGCCCCAGTGCCAATGCATGCTCTCGACCTCCGCCTCCAACCACCAAGACTTGCATGCCGGCCATGCTTCGCGCTCGCATTATGGTGATTAATGGATTGCATTAGGGGTTGACTAATAGGGCACAGACTTGAGACCAAGGCGGAATCCTATGATGTTGAACGACCTGTGGATGATCGGTGTAAACAGGAGAAGTATGGCCATCCCCAGAAGGAGTTCGGAACTCCCCACGATGGATGGACTGAGTAAAAGTTGGCCGAAAACGAAAGTTGATGCGGCGAAGGGGAGTGTATCGAGTAATGGGGCCTCGGAGCTGACGCTCCCCTCTCTCTTATGCCCAAGTCTCCGCTTGACGAAAGACCCTGCCGAGTCGCCTACCATGCAACCCAAACCAAGCACACAGCCGATTGTGAAAGCCGTCATCGATTCGCCTCCGATGTAGAACCATGCATCTGAAATCTCTGAAGAATTCGTTCCATATATTGAAAGAGGGTCCAGGAAGGGTGCGGAATCCACTGGGTTGCCATTCGCAATGACATGAATGAGGATTCCCAATAGCCCACCTCCGATGGTGCCACCAATTAGGCCGTTCCATGTCTTACCATCTCCTAAAACCCGATTACCATCAGACATCACCGCCCCTCCATCGATGGTGAAGACTGGAATCCCAGTCAAATCAGGGATCCATTTCCCTCCGAGCATAGCTGCGGTATTGGAAAGATAACCGGGAAGGTATAGCCAGAGTACTAGAAGTGGCGCGATAAAGGGATCATCCCAAGGAAGATTCTCAGAGGTCATTATCCCGTGCAGGGAAATCAGGCGATTTAACCTTGGGTCAAACGTTGTACAATTGAGTCAGGGGCATTGCATGGAAGGGTGACCTTCATTTCCCTACGGCGCGGCCGGATGACAATGAGCAAGCGGTTAACTTTTCTCGTGTGCCTAACAATGGCAGCTGCAAGCATTACACTCCCTGCAAACGTAGTCGCTGATAGTGACGACATAATCGTAGAGTCTGAATTGACTTGGGGCCAAAGCATGACTCTGTCCAATAACGTCAGAGTGGTTAACGGCGGAATTTTGAACCTAGAAACTTCAGATGGTGAAATATCCGAGTTCTCCATAGATATTGGAGTTGATATTTTTGTCGACAAGGACTCCCGAATAAATGTTCGAGATTCCAAGATTGTTTCCTTGCAGCCGCCAAGTGAGTTGGTTGGTTTTGGCTACTGTGACGAGAACAATCGCTCTGCCATCCACATACCTTGGAATCAACCTAACCGTGGATTCGAGGTAACCTTGTACCCGGTTGATGGAGCGACGCTTGACGGGGTTACAGCATACTTCGGAAATGACTCCAAAGAAATCTCAGATGATGATAACGCCATAGGTTTCCCATCCGGAACTGAGGGGGTGTGGATAGATTTGGTCGGCCCGGTTTGCCGCCCTGTTTCCCTCAGTTTGGTCAGTGTGTCGAGGGATGGCGGAGGCAATAATCAGAATGTGTACCTCGCGGCAGATTTGGAACACAGGAATATGATGATCCATGGAAACCCGGGCTTCTCTATGAATATCGAAGGCAGTGGTAGCTTCATTGGTAGTTCGATTATAGGAGGAGAAATTACCACTTCAGGAAGCATTTCATTCGAAGGAACAAAGCTAAACAGAGTTGGTCCGATACTATTGACCAGCGACAACGCCTCAATCTCCCTATCCAATGGAGTCGATTTCTCAAACAGCACCGACGATCATGACATCAGAGCAAGGGCGCATTCCTCTATCGAATGGGGAGAGTTAGTTAGTGGATCGGGAGGACTGACAGATAAGTGGGAGAGGAGGTTATCGGAACAGAGCTTATCCTTCGATGCTATGTTTGTTACATATGAGATCACGGGGATGCACAAATTCCCCAGCTACTCCAACTTCAGCAACGAAATGGGAGTTTCCTTCATCGATGGCGGAAGGGAGAGGGTGATCGAGATTGCCTGGTCCGAAGACAACACTTGGGAGGAAAACCCTGTTTGGAGTGAACAGGCAATCGTCACAATAACAGATTACAGAACAGCATGGAACCCAGAGGAGTCGGGGATTGGTGACTATGGAGGTGGGCAATTCGAACTCGTTTGGGATTCAGAAGTAATGGTCGAAAGTGGGACCCCAATGATAGGATGGGGTGACTTGAGAGTAGTTGGAGAAGAAGGATTACTGAGCGAAGCCCCTGTTAGGGATTCGGTTATCGTCGAGGCCGTGATAGTCAATTCTGGGACTGCGGCTGCATCCTTGGCAATCAATTGTGAAGATGTCAGCACTGATACAACAGCACAAATCTCGCCCTCGTTTCCAAACGCCATCCTAGGTCCAGGGGAGCAGGTGACGATTTCGTTCAGCTGGAGGGTGTCAGTCGCTGGCGAGGACTCAATCTCATGCAGGATACTTACTCCAACCCAACTCGTGGACGAGTTGTCTTTCGGAGGGGGTCAGATGTCTAGTCAGAGTGTAAATTGGACAGTTATCAATGACGAGGATGGTTCTACTCTGCTTCCGGCCCTGATCGCCCTAGCAATTGCAACTGCGGTAGGGGGTTACTTGCTATTCTCAATCTACAATGAGCGAGAAGAGGACCCAGGAGAGTAATCTCAGAGAATTCCCTGAGCCATCGTAGACTCTGCAATCTTCAGGAAACCGGCGATATTTGCTCCGGCAACGTAGTTACCTGGCATGCCGTATTTCTCAGCAGTCTCGAAGGCGTTCTTGTGGATATTCACCATGATTGCCTCGAGCTTCTGGTCGACCTCTTCCCTAGTCCAGCTCATCCTCAGGCTGTTCTGACTCATTTCTAGTCCAGATGTTGCCACTCCGCCGGCATTGCTCGCCTTACCGGGTGAGAAGAGGATTCCGTTATCGAGGAAGATCTTCACTGCTTTGGGGGTGCAAGGCATGTTAGCACCCTCGGCAACAGCAATGACGCCGCTGCCGGCTAGCATCTGTGCCTCCGCCTCGTTAATTTCGTTCTGAGTGGCACAAGGGAGAGCGACGTCAACATTGGTACTCCAGAGTTCGTTATGATTTGGTTCTGGCTTTGACTCGGTGTACTCTACTCCCTCAAAGTGATCCGCGTATTCCTTGATTCGTCCTCTCCTGTTGTTCTTCAGGTCCATCATCCAAGCAAGCTTCTCCCGGTCTATTCCAGCCGCATCGTAGATGTATCCACTGCTATCGGACATGGTAACTGGCTTTCCTCCGATATCTATTACCTTCTCACATGCGAACTGGGCCACGTTCCCAGAGCCACTGATTGCTACTGTAGCCTCATCAAACGACTTGCCCTTCGTTGCTAACATCTCCCTTGCGAAGTAAACCAATCCGTATCCTGTTGCCTCTGGCCTGACTAGAGATCCACCGTAGGAGAGTCCCTTTCCAGTTAGCACCCCAGTGAACTCGTTTGCCATTTTCTTGTACATGCCGAATAGGTATCCTATCTCTCTGCCGCCTACTCCTATATCTCCTGCTGGAACGTCCAGATCTGCTCCAATATGCCTCCAGAGCTCGCTCATGAATGATTGGCAGAATCTCTTCACCTCAGCATCTGACTTCCCCTTTGGGTTGAAGTCTGATCCTCCCTTTCCTCCACCCATTGGCAATCCAGTTAGGCTGTTCTTGAACACCTGCTCGAAGCCTAAGAACTTCAGAATTGATAGGTTAACGCTTGGATGGAATCTGAGACCTCCTTTGTAGGGCCCTATTGCACTGTTGAACTGCACCCTGAAACCACGGTTGACGTGGAGATTTCCCTCGTCGTCGTACCACGGGACCCTGAACTGAATGATCCTCTCGGGTTCAACAATACTATGGATTACATCAATGTAATCCGGATACTCGGAGATTACTGGTTTAAGGCTGTCGAGCACTTCTTCGACTGCCTGATGGAATTCGGGCTGGTTCGGATCTCTTACTTTCACTGTCTCGTAAATTTTTTCTATCGTATTGTCCATTTGGTCACCAACGATTTTGTTGACCCTGATGTCGGGCGGGCGCCCCTGCATTTGTCCCCCTTTTCAATGTTCCAAGTAAAAAGTCAGGGTAAAAGGCGTTATTAGAACAGTATCTGTTTAGCGATTTCGGCCACTCTTTGTTCGTTTCCTGATAGAGTCATCACGTACACTGCTTCTTGGCTGACCTGTCTCTTTCTGAGGGCATCCGCCATAGGGGTGACCTCCTTTAGCCATCTGGTTTTTCCATCATCGCCGATTATCTTGACGTCAACTTGGGCCATCCTTGGCTCGGATAGTAGGAGTTTTACACTGGGAACATCGATTGCAACATATCCCGGCTCTAGCCCTGCACGGAATGCTATGTCGTCCTCTAATTCTCTTCTGGCATTCAAATCATTGGCTATTGATGCAAGTTTTTCTATCTGCTCAGGTTCCAAATCGTCCTTCCTCCTACTCAGGCATACCTTGAGCAAGTTCCGATATTTGAGTCGAGAAATCATGTCTCTTGAGAAGCCTCCGACCTTGTCAAGAGCACCCCAAATCTCTGCGTCGACCATCTTCTGTAGATCGAGAGGGGCTGGGAGGGCATCGCCAGCCCTCTCTACCGCACGCGAAAGCATTACTTCGGTCACTCGCGTGACCCTGTGAAAGTACACTGCACTGTACATTAGCCCCCTGGCCACTAGCATCCCCTCTAATGCAGATAGCCCGCCCTGTTCGACGGCAATGTCTCCACTCTGTCTACGAAGACACTCGATTAGTCGGTTGTGGTCCACCACCCCATGCTTGACTCCAGTGAAGTGGGAGTCCCTTAGCAAGTAGTCTAGTTGGTCGCAATCAACGGGCCCATGGATGAGTTGCGCCAAAGTCTTGTCCTCGCCAGAGAAATCTGTCTTGCCTTCTGTCCAGTTCAGCAATGACCTCTCGGAACCTGAAGCATCTGGTCCAGTAATCAATGAGGAAACTAGCTTGGGGTCGAGTCCGTTATCCTCCAGAATCACGGGAATAGATTTCCTGTCATCTATTGAGTCCCCCTCCCCCTCAACCATTACATCGTATTCTCCGAGAATGATTCCTTTCGTTACCTCCATGTGATCCATGCCACCCCTATCGGCCAGAATATGCTCCAATGTGTGCGAGTAGGGTCCATGCCCAACATCATGGAGCATCGCAGCCACTTGCAAGGTATCCTTATCCAAGTCGTCCAATGAAAGGGAGTCGGCCATCCTCCCTGCGATGTGCGACGCCCCCAATGAGTGCTCGAACCTCGTATGATGAGCGCCGGGGAAAACCAAGTGTGCCAGTCCTAACTGCTTGATGTGACTTAGCTTGTTCATTTCTGGGGTAGAAAGGAGTTCCTGAGCAACTCCTTCCAGTTTGAATTGGCCGTGTATTGCATCGTTGATAACTTTCACAGGAGCACCATTGGATGCCAGACGCCCATGTGCCTTGAATCGCTCGTTAAAGACAACAAGAGAGGTTTTCCAATATTCCATTATTGTAAGTCATTTGCATTTCAATTGCAATACAATTATATCCTGTACGCGTCTCTCGTAGACTCAGGAGGAACAGGAGGTGCCCGGCAACAGTCCAATGGTCTCGCTAAGGATACCAGAGGATTACCTCCTAGAACTGGACAGACTCGTAGGCTTCGATGGAATGAGAAACAGATCCGATGTAATTAGAGAGGCAGTGAGGAGAATGCTGTCAACACCCCTTCCTGGCAAGGGAGACAGGGTCGAAGTAGACCTAGGTCCGGAGCTAACTGTTAGATTGAGAGACTACTGTAAGATTGTAGGTGAGCCGGCAGACGTAGTGCTAAGGCAATCGACCAGAGAGATGATTCGCAAAGAGATGATTGAGGGGGCCACCGTTGTGGACCTCCTGAGAAAGCGCATGGATGAGTTGCGCTTCAGGCACGATGAAGATTCAAACACTTAGGAGAGAGAGATATGGGCGAAGTTGGGATGCACGAAAAAAACACGGGGGAGCGGCGTGTCCGCTCCCCCAACCACCAATCAAACGGTGCCAGGGGATTCGGTAACGGACTGAGGAATATCAGGGACAGGGCAAAGAAGCTGAGCAACGCAGTAGGTTATGAATCAAGAGACGCCCCGAGAGTCCCAAGCAAAGCAGAGCAGAGTTAGAACTCAACACACACACCGTCCCGCACCACGTGCGGGGCAACCTGACTATTCCCAAATGAAATGCTGAACATCGGGATGCAAACTTATGGACGGTCAATTTCC
>Ga0302119_10000028_pt1 | contig 46370 bp, 41 predicted proteins | sample AG5_Tmax_MG_FD_203114 | JGI IMG/M metagenome (GOLD analysis project Ga0302119, IMG submission 203114) | Marine microbial communities from Western Arctic Ocean, Canada - AG5_Tmax | ecosystem: Environmental > Aquatic > Marine > Oceanic | place: Canada: Western Arctic Ocean | collected 2017-10-01 | reverse complement strand
GCATTTTGGTAGGAACCACCTTTGAGAATGGCACTGGAAGCATCAAATTCTGGCACCACGTCAATGGTCATACCGTCTTCGGTCTTTACTTTGAAGGACTTGAATTTTGGGAATGCAGAGAAATTGCTGTCGGTCCATTCCCAAACATTCCCAGACATGTCAAAACAGCCAAACGAGGATTTGTTTCCTGGGAGCCCGCTGACGGGAAGAGCCTTGAATGCTAATTGCTTTGGTTTTGTAGCTTCAAAAGCCGTCAGTGTGGCGTCAAAATTTTCTCCGTAAGGGTATTCTAATTCAGAATCACTGCGCGCGGCGCGGACCCATTCTTCTTCCGTTGGAAGGCGGAGACCTGCCCAAATGCAATAGGTAATTGCATCTTCATGGCTCATGAAAGTGACAGGAAGAAGGGCTTGGTGATCCAGTAATTCCCATTTCACGTTGCCTTCTTCCCAGTGTTTTTCCCACCAAGCACTTTTGACGTAATCACTGAAAACAAAGGCGCGATCTTTTTCTTTCCCTTCTTTAATGATGGCAAGACGTTGTTCTTTGGTGAATTGTGTCCAAGAGGCTGGGGGCATCGCGCCTGTGTCCTTGACGAAATGGAAGTACATTTCATTGGTGACCTCCGTTGGGCTGATGAAAAAGCGTTCCACATCTTTCTTTTCACGGCCAACTTCCGCACCGAGCCATTGAGCCGAGTTCGGTTTCTGGGCAATGAGCTCTTTGGCGCGGTTCAATTCTGCCCCAAGGTAAATGCGTCCGGCAGGGATTTCAATCAAGCCAGGAAGTTCTTGGAGTCCTTGGGAAAGGACTAGAAGAAGGAGAGAGGTCAACATGGATGTTTTCTAGGGAGAATTACCGAAAAATGGCTGTATAGGATACTGGAATTAGTTCGCCGATGCCCTCCGGTTTCCCGAAGATGTGCCCTTGTCTGATTCTCCTCCCCCCGAAACCCATGAATTCATCGTCCCCGATGCACATCATAGGGACCGCTTAGACCGGACTCTAGTTGCCAACTTAACCGGTGGCTGGTCACGCTCATGCCTTTCTAGCTGGATTAAACAGGGCCGCGTCACCATGCAAGGCAGCGCGGTCCTGTTCCCCTCGCAGCCCGTTGAGCAAGGCGCACGTATTCAGCTGACCGTGCCCATTCCCGTTGTCGTCGAGGCCAAGTCGTCCTTTGCACCGACCATTCTCCACCAAGACGATCATTTCTTGGTTTTAGCAAAACCAACGGGGCTACTTATGCATGGAAACCGCCTTGGTGACACCCGTCCTAGCGTAGCTTCTTGGCTTGAGCAGAACTTCAGTGGAGATCTCCCCAGCAAGCAAGGCCCTGAGCGTCCAGGGATTGTTCATCGCCTGGACAAGGAGACGTCAGGGGTTTGCGTGGTGGCCCTGACCGAGCCCGCTTGCCAAGATTTGATGGCGCAATTTGCCAATCGAACTATCGTCAAAGAGTATTCTGCCCTTGTTGTCGGAGTTCCGCGGTTTGAATCAGATTGGATTGAATCCCGACTTCATCCGGAGCCTCGTCGCCCGGATCGTGTTCGGGTAACGCAGAAGTCAGATTCGAAAACACGAGACGCGGCAACTTATTGGGAAATCCTAGAGCGCTTCCCCGAAGCAGCCTGGTTGAAAATCATTCCCCGAACCGGCCGGAAGCACCAAATCCGTGTTCACCTTGCTTCAGAAGGCCTCCCTATCATGGGAGACCCAATTTATCGGGGCCGCCGAGGGAATGAGCTCGTATTGTCAGGGGGCGTTCGACCACGGCGGACCTTGCTTCACGCAAGTTCTCTTCAATTCAAAAATCCCTCGACCGAAAAAAAGGAAACCTTTGTCGCTCCTTTGCCCGAGGATTTTCAAAACGTGCTTAATCTTCTTCGTCAATCTTCTTCATGATTCGCTTTACTGTCCTCATCTTCTTTTTGACCCCCGTTTCGCTTTGGGCGCAGTTAGGCGGAGAAGTTACTGGAGATAGTGCACGCATGGCGGCCATGGCGGGAGCCGGTTTAGCGGGAGGTGCCGAAGTGATGGAGGCAGCCCGAAATCCTGCGATGTTGGGCTTTCTTTTTTCAGGCGATTCTTCCTGGCGCATGGAAATGAATTTACGCGGAGTTTCCACTCCGATGACCGGGGTCACCGCAATGGGAGATGCTTTCTCCACAACCGGTCATTCTGCCGTCGGCCCTTTCTTGGCCTTTGGAACTTCCTCACATGATTTGAGTTGGGGTTTTTTCCTCCGACCGACTTCCGGTGGCAAAGCGTCTATGCTTAGAACCACGGATCTCAACTTGGCCGCAACCGAGACCGAGCCAGGAAGTGGAATTTGGATTCCGCATCAACATGACGTGTTGACCCAAAACGAAATGGTACAGGTGGCCGGAGAAGCTTCCATGGCCTGGCGCATGACTCCTGATTTGTCCTTTGGCTTTGGCCTTTCCGTGCGAAGTACTCTCTTGGATATGTCTTCGGCAACGGACGTTCCTTTTTCCGACCTACAAGGAGAGGTTCCTGGAATGGGCGGCCTAAGTTTCGGCGAGTTTTTCACGGATGTTTTAATCCCCGGTTCTGGCCGAGAAGGGATTGATTCCTTTCAGGTGGATTACACGGCAGAAGGGATTGAGGCAGACCCTCTTCTTTTTGCACAACTCGGCCTAGCTTGGCAGCCAGATGCATACTCTCGGGTAGGGCTTTGGTTTCGCCCACCATCGACATCAACGGACTTAGACGGACGCATTCACGTGGACATGTCCGCGGACATCGGCGATATTATGGATGCGATTGCTGGTATCGACGAAACATCCTCGGATTTTGATCTTCATATTCGTGATGTCACCTTTCCCATGCAAGCCGGCTTTGCCTATGCCTGGGGTTTAAGGCAGAAAGATCGATTTCATGCGCAGACCACGTGGACACAATGGTCCACGAGTTTTGATGGCTGGAAAGCTATTTTGAGCAATCCATCGAGTGACGATATGGGGACTATGCTGGGGGAAGAGGCAACGACTTCTGTGGACTTAGATATGAAATGGGCCGACACGATTACCGTTTCGATTGGATGGGAACACGATTTCCAGTGGTTTCCGGCTTCTTGGCGAACTGGAAAAGAATGGCGTCTTGGTCTAGCTCCCGGTTCCCTACCTCATGCCGATGCCACCTTTCGGGCTGGTTTGGGCTGGGGGAATAACCCCATGCGGGGCACCGCCATGGCAGGTTTAATGCCGTTCAATCAATGGCATGTCGGGACGGGTGTGAGTATTCTTTCAGACCAAGGACAAGGAGAATGGTTTTTATCTTCGGTGGTTGCCTTACCAGCAATGTGGAAAGCCGGAGAAAACAAAGTTCTCTCCGACTTTTCTGGAGACGAATATTCTCAGGCGAATTATTCGATCATTCTTGGTTATCGTTTCGACGGCTAATTAGAAACTAAACGATTCCGAAGCGGCTGTGGCGACGCCGGTGCCTGTTTCACCACCCAGGACCACAATGTTGAATTTAGAGGTCAACACAACCGTTCCGCCTGCATGTTCTTCCGTAAGTGGTGTGGAGCCACTGAGTGTGTTCGACGCAGGGTCATAAATCCAACAGTTTGCGATGGGAATGGGGTCATCCAAAGTGCCTTCGGCGCCACCAATCACGAGAGCTCGGCCGTCGGGTAACATGACGCAACCTGAAAAGGCGCAACCGATGGAAAGGTTAGGGGCTGCCGTTGTTGAGCCGTTAGCAGGGTCATAGACCTCACATTTACGCATAGGGCCAATGTTAAAGATGTCTCCGCCAGCACCGCCCGGAATGAATACGCGGCCGTCCGCGAGTTCTGTCAAGGGGAACAGCGCTCTTTTGGAAACCATATTGACAGTAGATCCAAACGTATTGCTTGCTGGATTATAGAGGGTGATTTTTTCGGCAAAGTCTGGAATCGGAATGCCAAAGATGAACGTATGGCTAATGCCACCGGCAATCATGATTCTTCCGTCGGAAAGCGTGAGGGAAGAGGCTCCAGCTTTTGGTTCGGGGAGTTTGGGTCCCAACACCCAAGAATTCGTGGCGGGGTCATAGATTTCGGTAGTTTTTGTGGCCGTTCCCAAGATATCTGCGACGCTTGCCAAGTTGTTCGAAGAATCGCCCTTGGTGCCACCTGCCACTAAAACACGGCCATCGGGTAAAAGGTTGACTGTGGCGCCCGCACGATATTCGGACATTGCAGGGGTTGTCATCCATGAATCTGTGGCAGGGTCATAGATTTCCGCGGAGTTCAAGATTGATGTGTAGTAGGCACCGGTTGTCCCTTGAAACGGGCCTGTGATTCCACCCACAACCATGACGCGTCCATCCGAGAGGGTGACGGCACCGTGGAATGCACGGCTGGTTTGCATGACGCCCCCTAAAAGGGTGTAACTTTCTTGAAGACAGTCAAAGGACCAAGCGCGGTCTGATGTGGAGTAAGGATTTGTTTCATCTGTTAAGAGGACAGGGCCACCACCGGAGATAAAGAGTATTTTGGGATCGCCGTCGGCGGTGCGCTCTAAAACGCAAGACCCAGCAAGTGCTGAAGCGACTGGGGCGTCTTGAAGGGGTTGCCAGCGGTTGGCACTATTGGGAGTCATGACCAGGAGATTGGAGAACCTCTGAAACATGTCCGCACCGCTTGCCGACGTTCGGTTGAAGGCTTGGAGGTAGAGGGATAAATCCAACAGGCCTGGATTGGGAGGGAGCGTCATAGCAAAATCCCATCGGCCTGTGCCGTCGGCATTGCCCAAGAAAAGAGTGCCTCCGTTTGCAAGGCCAGTATCCACGGCCAACATATCGTTCGTGTCTCCGGAGAGCGTGGTGAGGTAGTTGCTACCACTATTGGAAAAGGCCGGGAGGAGATAGGTGGCCTGGCCGGGCAGAAGTCCGGAGATGGAGATCGAAATAGGGCTACCTAGGACGTCGCCTCGGATGACGAGCTCTGATTCCGCATTGCTTTGGGCGAAAAGAGGCGGGGCAAGGAGGAAGATGGCAAGGCAGTAAGGCAGCGGATGTCTCATAAGGGTGGCAAGAGGTTTTTGGGGAATCCTAGTGGATACTAAGCCTAGCATTAATCTGTTAGGACTGAGGAGGTTTCTCAGAGCAGGACAGCCTACAATTCCACCCAGAATGAGCAAAGAACGCTCCCATCGTTGGCAGGCCGAAGCTTGGAAGCCATTTGTCGAGAAGCGCCCGGAAAGAAAGGGTGCTTTTGAGACCGCTTCTGGGCTTTCCTTAGAGCCGGCTTATTTCTCTGGAGACCCTTCCATTTCAGCAGAGGGCCCAGGCGAATACCCTTTTTTGAGGGGGGTGCATCCCACGATGTATCGAGGCCGGCATTGGACGATGCGCCAATACGCGGGCTTTTCGTCTGCCCGCCAAACTAACGAGCGTTTTCGTTACTTGTTGAAACAGGGGCAAACGGGGCTGTCCGTCGCTTTTGATTTGCCGACGCAAATGGGTTATGAGTCAGATCATGCTTTGGCTGCACCGGAGGCCGGCATGGTGGGAGTGGCCATCAATTCACTGCGAGATCTTGAGCAGATGTTTGAGGGAATTCCCTTGGAGAAGGTTTCCACATCCATGACCATCAATGCGACCGGCCTCATTTTGTTTGCCATGTACGTGGCTTTGGCAAAACGCCAGCAGGTGCCGTCGGAAAAAATCAGGGGGACCATTCAAAATGACATTCTCAAGGAGTTCATTGCACGTGGGAATTATCGATTTGACGTCGGCGCCTCGATGCGTTTAACAACCGACTTGTTCCATTTCCAGCAAGAGGTCGCGCCGAACTTTAATCCGATTTCCGTTTCGGGCTATCACATGCGTGAGGCTGGTTGCACGGCCGTTCAAGAAGTAGCCTTCACGTTGGCCGACGGCATCGCTTATTTGGAAGCGGCTCAAGCGGCGGGTTTGGATCCGACTGTGACCGCCCGGAGAATTTCTTTTTTCTTCAACGGGCACAATGACCTTTTTGAAGAAGTGGCAAAATTTCGTGCTGCACGGCGAATGTGGGCTCGGATTGTAAAAGTACGCTTCGGGATTGAGGACGAGAAAGCGCAGCAGCTCCGCTTTCACACACAAACGGGGGGGAGCACGTTGACCTCGCGACAGCCGGAGGTGAATGCCGTTCGTGTGACGATTCAAGCCTTGGCGGCCGTTCTTGGAGGGACGCAATCGCTCCATACCAATGCGCGTGATGAGGCGCTTGGTCTTCCTTCAGAAGCATCAGCCTTGTTGGCTTTACGAACGCAACAGGTCTTAGCCCATGAGTCTGGCGTTGCAGATGTTGCCGACCCCTTGGGTGGTTCTCCTTTTATCGAGACGTTGACCGACGACTTGGAAGCAGCGGCTCTTTCGGAAATGAAGCGAATTGAAATGGACTATGGTGGCATGGTAGGTGCAGTTGCTGCGGGTTATGTGCAACGTGAAATCCATCGGGTGGCCGTTCAGCATCAGAAGTCGGTAGAGTCGGGCGAAGTGGCGGTGATCGGTGTGAATCAATTTGTTCTGGAGGAGGAAGAGGCACCAGAGGTCTTTCGTCCCGAAGCCCGGGCTCGGCAGGAAATCCATGATTCTTTGCAGGGAATCCGCGAGGAGCGAGATAATGCGCAGGTGAAGACAGTGCTTGAAGCATTGAAAAATCTTGCTGCAACCGACACTCCTTTGGGGCCGGCTATTTTGGAAGCGGTCGAGGCTTACGCGACCGTCGGCGAAATCTGTGAAACTTTAGGCGAGGTCTTTCCTCCTTACCAACCTCCTTCTTCTTTTTAGGTGCCATGAGTGTAGACGAAAAACCATCGGACTTTATCCGGGATCGGATTGCAGAAGACCTTGCCAGTGGAAAACACAATTTTCCCGTTACACGCTTCCCTCCGGAGCCCAATGGGTATTTGCACATTGGACATGCCAAGGCCATTTGCTTGAACTTCGGCGTTGCCGAGGAAAATGAAGGGGGCCAGTGCCATCTTCGTTTTGATGACACAAATCCAGAAAAGGAAGAGCAAAAATTCGCCGACGCCATCATGGCGGATGTTCGTTGGCTTGGTTTTGATTGGGGAGAGCACCTCTGCCACGCGAGTGATTATTTTGATCAACTCTACGCATGGGCAGAGTGTTTGATTCAAGATGGAAAGGCTTATGTGGACGAGCAAACGCCCGACCAAATCCGAGAAGGTCGCGGGCCGTTGACGGCGTCGGGGGCGAATAGTCCCTTTCGAAATCGACCCTCCGAAGAGAGTTTGGCGTTGTTTCGAAAGATGAAAGCCGGTGATTTCGAAAATGGGGCCATGGTGTTGCGGGCAAAAATTGACATGGCGTCGCCCAACATGAATCTTCGAGACCCGGTGATTTACCGGATATTGCATGCAGAGCATCCTCGAACGGGGTCAAAATGGTGTATTTACCCCATGTATGACTTTACGCATGGGCAAAGCGATGCCTTGGAAGGTATTACGCATTCTCTTTGTTCGTTAGAGTTCGAAAACCATCGGCCTCTTTACAACTGGTTTATCGAAAATCTTCCCCTGCCTTCTCAGCCAGAACAAATCGAATTCAATCGTTTGAATTTGACGTATACGGTGATGTCCAAGAGAAAGCTTCTTCGCCTCGTGGAGGAGAACAAAGTTTCTGGTTGGGATGATCCTCGGATGCCAACTTTGTCTGGGATGCGTCGGCGAGGCTATCCGCCGGAGGCTGTTCGTGAGTTTTGCAAACGGATTGGACTAGCAAAGACAAGCAGCACGGTAGATTTTGCTTTGTTGGAGCATTGCGTACGGGACGTTCTGAATAAAAAATCGCCTCGTGCGATGGCCGTGTTGGACCCTTTAAAGGTCACCATCACAACGTTACCCGAAGATTGGGAAGAGTGGGTGGAGGCCGAAGTCATTCCTGGAAATTCGGATGCCGGCGTGCGGAAAATCCCACTGACGCGGGAGATTTGGATTGATCGCGCCGACTTCATGGAAGACGCTCCGAGAAAGTTTTTTCGCCTAGCCCCTGGGCGTGAGGTGAAGTTGCGCTACGCCTACTGCATCACTTGCGAGGAGGTTCGGAAGGATGACGCCGGAAATGTTGTCGAGTTGCTTTGTTCTCATGACCCGGAGACGCGGAACGGGCTTCCTCAGGACCGCAAAGTGAAAGGTTTCCTTCATTGGGTTTCCGCTGCTCATGCGGAGGAGGCAACGGTGCGCGTGTTCGACCACCTGTTTGCGTCGGAAGACCCTGAGGCCGATGGCGATTTCATGGCGGACTTGTCACAGGATTCTCAGTTAGACAAGGCTCACGTAAAATTAGAACCAGGGGTGTTGTCGGCAGAACCCGGAACCGTTTTTCAGTTTGAGCGTACCGGGTATTTCTGCCTCGATCCGCAAGCCGGGGACGGACCAGCCATCCACCGCACCGCGGGCTTGCGGGATACTTGGGCCAAAATTGTGGCAAAGCAAAAGAAATGACCGCCGACTTATACTTTGAGAGGAAAGCTAGAAATCATGCCCAACGTTCTCGGAATTGATCACATCGCCATCGTCGTCGAAGACCTGGATAAGGCCACCCAGAAATGGGCGGAGCAGTTTGGCTTGACGGTGGGAGCTCGAGAAACGGTGGAGGCCCAGGGGGTAGAAGTGCAGTTGCTTCATGCTGGGGAGACTCGCATTGAGTTGCTGTGTCCTTTGGGGCCGGACTCACCCGTAGCCAACTTCCTTTCTAAAAAAGGTCCTGGCTTACACCACCTTGCTTTGGCCGTTTCCGACGCCAATCAGGCAGCACGAGACGTCACGGCCGTCGGCGGGACCATGCTCCATGAAGGGGCACAGCCGGGCCTTCACGGCACACGGGTCGCTTTTGTTCACCCCCAGTCCGCCGATGGCGTCTTGCTAGAATGGGTTGAAGGTGGCGACGGATTTTCAAAGAAAACATCATCATGACCGACTCCATTCAGAATGAATTAGATCGTCTCCGAGTTGCTTCAAGGCATGGCGGTGGCAAAAAAAGAATTGAAGCACAGCATGCCAAAGGAAAGTTGACCGCAAGAGAGCGGATTGATTTACTTTTGGATCAGGGGTCCTTTGCCGAGATTGGCGTTTTCGTAACGCATCGATGCACCAACTTCAATATGGGAAACCAAACGATTCCGGGTGACGGCGTCGTGACAGGAACTGGAACGATTGAAGGCCGTTCCGTGGCGATTTTCAGTCAGGACTTCACTGTTTTTGGAGGCAGTCTTTCGGAAGAATATGCAAAGAAGATCACACGCCTGATGGATATTGCGCTGAAACTAGGGATTCCAGTGATTGGCCTGAATGATTCGGGTGGCGCGCGTATTCAAGAAGGGGTGGTTTCCTTGGCAGGCTACAGTTCTATCTTTTTGCGAAATACGAAAGCGTCGGGAGTAATTCCTCAAATATCTGCCATCATGGGACCTTGCGCGGGCGGTGCTGTTTATTCCCCCGCGTTGACCGACTTCGTCTTTATGGTGGATGGCACGTCTTATATGCACATCACGGGCCCCGATGTGGTGAAAACCGTGACTCATGAAGAGGTGACGTCGGAAGAATTGGGTGGGGCGTCGGTCCACGCTTCGGTGAGTGGCACTTCGCACTTCACTTGTGCGGATGATGCGGAATGCTTGGCGAAAATCCGCCGACTTCTCTCCTTTTTGCCTTTGAATAATGCCGAGGACCCTCCGCGTCTTCTTTCGGATGACTCCGTCGACCGACGCGAGGAATCGCTGAACACTTTCATTCCTGAATCAGCCAATCAACCATATGACATGAAATCGGTAATTGAAAAGATAGTCGATGATGGAGACTTCTTTGAGGTTCAACCGGACTACGCGGGCAATATTTTGGTTGGCTTTGCGCGCATGGCGGGGAGATCCATCGGCCTTGTTGCGAATCAACCTACAAACATGGCCGGGGTGTTGGATGGAAACGCCAGTGAAAAGGCCGCGCGCTTCATTCGGTTTTGTGATGCCTTTCATATCCCTATCGTTACTTTTGAAGACGTCCCAGGTTTCTTGCCGGGTACGGATCAAGAACACGGAGGGATTATCCGACGAGGTGCCAAACTCTTGTATGCCTATTGTGAGGCCACGGTTCCAAAGCTTACGGTAATCACTCGAAAGGCCTATGGTGGGGCTTATTGTGTGATGAGCTCCCAAAGTACGGGGGGGGATTGGAATGTTGCATGGCCTTCGGCTCAAATTGCGGTGATGGGTGCAGCAGGAGCCGCAAAGGTTATTTTTCGGAGAGATATTTCTGAAGATGCGGACCCCGTTGCGAAGGAGAAAGAAAAAATTGAGGAATATGAGGAGAAATTCTCCAACCCTTTTGATGCGGCTCGCCGTGGTTTTATTGACGAGGTGATTGAGCCTGCAGATACGCGTCGGTTGATCATTCGTGCGTTGGAACTTTATTCCACGAAGAGGGAGTCTTCGCCAGCCAAGAAGCATGGATCTATTCCCTTGTAGTGATGTTTAAGAAAATCCTGATTGCTAATCGAGGTGAAATCGCCCTTCGTATTTTGCGGACTTCTCGCGAAATGGAGATTGAAACCGTTGCGGTTTATTCGGACGCGGACCGCAATTCTCTCCACGTTCGTTTCGCCAATGAGGCCTACCGTCTAGGTGGACCAACTCCTGCGGAGTCTTATCTTTGTATGGACCGAATTCTGGAAATTGCCCAAGAGAGTGGCGCCGAAGCGATTCACCCTGGCTTTGGTTTCCTTGCAGAAAATGCGGAGTTTGTGAAAAGGGTGGAGGCGGCAGGATTAGTTTTTATTGGACCCACGGCCCAGGCGATACATGTGATGGGGGATAAAATCGAGTCTCGCAAGGCCATGATGAAGGCAGGGGTCTCTGTAATTCCGGGTATGGCCGAACCTCTCTCCGATTCTTGTCAAGCGGAGCAGGTGGCCCATGAAATGGGCTACCCCGTAATGCTGAAGGCGTCGGCTGGTGGCGGAGGGAAGGGGATTCGCATTGTTCGAGAATCCAGTGAAATGAAAGGTGCTTTTACCATTGCTAGCGGAGAGGCCAAAAATGCTTTTGGTGATGGGCGCATGTATCTTGAAAAATATCTTGAACAACCTCGGCATATTGAAGTGCAAATTCTTGCGGACATGCATGGCCGAGTGATGCATCTTGGAGAGCGAGAATGCTCTATTCAAAGGCGTCATCAGAAACTTATTGAAGAGGCTCCAGCCAACTGTGTCGATCTCGCTTTGCGTGAACGCATGGGGGCTGCCGCGATTGCCGCTGCGGAAGCCGTTCAGTACCGTTCCGCAGGTACGGTTGAGTTTTTATTTTCAGGTGGAGAGTTCTATTTCTTGGAAATGAATACACGTTTGCAGGTGGAGCACGCCATTACGGAGGTGGTTTATGACGTAGACCTCGTCGAACAAATGATTCGGATTGCTGCGGGCGAAAAGCTCACTCTTCCCGATTCCATGCAGCCTCGACGTCATGCCATCGAAGTGCGTATCAATGCAGAGGATCCGGAAAACAACTTTATGCCCTCCATTGGCAAGGTCGGAAATATCCGGATCCCCGGTGGCCCTGGCATTCGTGTTGATTCGGCTTTGTTTAACGCGATGGAAGTTTCCCCCCATTATGATTCCATGGTGGCCAAGGTAATCTCAAGTGGGTCTAGCCGTGAGCAGGCTTTGCGTCGAATGTGCCGTGCTTTGCAGGAACTTCACGTGGGTGGAATCGTGACGAGCGCAGGAGTTGCTTTGCAATTGTTGCAATCCAAGGGTTTTCGAACTGGAACCTATGACACAGGCTACCTGGAGCGTTTTCAAGAAGCGGCAGATCCGGTGGAGCGCTCCGTCCCAGATGATTTAGAGGAAATTGCCGCAATTGTTGCCGCATTGTATCGGGTGCACACGGCTATGGGAAAAGTGCCTCTCTCTTCTTCCCCCTCTTCGGGACTCAACCCCTGGGTTGCTCAAGGTCGTCGCCAAGAACTTCTAGGGTCTCGCTCATGAAGTACTTCCTAAAGTCCGCACAAGGCAGGAGCTTTGAAATAGACGTTGAGGCAACCTCATCCGATCATTTTCGCATCACGCTGGATGGTAAAGAAGTGGAAGCTGATTTTTTTGATATCGACGGTTCGGGGCAATATGCCGCTTCCATTCAAGGTCGGTCTTTTGCAGCATCCATTGAGCAAACGGATGAGCAGCATTTACGGGTGACCATTGCAGGAGAAACGTTCTCGATGTTGGCCGAAGATGAAGGAGAGCAAGTTGCTGGAGTGTTGGCTTCTTCACGTGCAAAGGCCGAAGTCATTAAGGCAGCCATGCCTGGTGTGGTCATCGCCGTCCGGGTATCCGTCGGAGATCACTTGGAGCCAGGGCAGGCGATTTTGGTGTTGGAGGCCATGAAGATGCAAAATGAAATGGCAAGCCAAAGAGGTGGCGTAGTGCAAGAAGTTTTAGTTGCCGCAGGGGATACTGTTTCGGCAAACGCGGTTCTCGTCCGCCTAGAGCCGCTTCCGGGAGGCTAACCTTTGCGGAATTCTGGCGGAAGAATATTTTGAAGGGCGGGGTCGACGACCTCGAGGACGGCTTCTTTAACCTTGGCTTTAATCCAAGCACGTACATCTTTCCCCTCTTCTTCCAAGGCGATTAAGGTCGGATACATAGCTAGCATATGACGGACGTCAGTGGTGTCATCAGCAGCTTCTTTTCCCTGATGATATTCCATGATTTGAAGGAAGTGGTATCCGTAGACCGTCACGAATGGGCCTTGAAATTCCTTCATTTTTCCGGAATGTGAAATCCGGTCAAAAGGCTGCACGGCAGTTCCTCGGCTAAAGGTATATCGCCCGTCGGGGGTGGGTGCTTCAGTGTCATCGGAATATTGCTGCACCATTTTTGTGAAGGACATGCCGTCCTGTACCGCTTGAAGCGCCCCCTCACATTTCTCCCTCATGGCCGGGAGCTCTGTGGCCAGTATGCTTTGCAATACATAAGATGGAATGATTGCTTTGACGGCGTCTCGGAGAAGAAGATCGGTCGGCGATTTTCGATAGCTTTGGAAGTAATGACAAAGATTCTCCAGCTCATTCGCATATACAGGAAGACCATTAATCTTGAGCACGATGTGGTTTTGAGAAAAGAGTGGCGTATGAGTAACCGATGAGGCGCGGGGTTCTTGAGCCGACACATTCTTTGTAGTGGTGAAGAGTGTGGCGAAGAGAAGGAATGGGACAATGTATTTCATGGATTCTTACTGGATTTTTTTTGACGAAAATATTCTTCCATGGATCCGTGGAAGTTCTCTAAGTCATCTGTCGATTCTTGGGTGTCACTTTCATCTTCGAACGAGTTATCAACGACAGTGTCTTCCAGGGGTTTTCGCGTCAATGCCCTCTTCCAAACCTCTTCGGGTGACAGCAGGGGGGGCTGACCAGTGCGCAAGATGACCTGCATCAATTCTATTCTTGCCATCCATGCTAGGTATCCACATAAAACGAGGGCAATGAGAACAAAGTCATATCGAATTGAAACCGCGAATAGTATGAGAAGGAGGAGATTGCTGAGTGCAATGGCGGCTCGGCTTGCATCGGTTAGCGAGGCTCGACGGGAAAGCCAAGAGCGTAAAATCCTTCCTCCATCCAGTGGAAAGGCCGGGATGAGATTGCCTAGGGCAAGGGAACCATGAATCCACATTCCGACTTCCCCAATTCTTCCTGGAAAAAGTGCAAAAATGGCAAGAAAGCAAAGGTTGACTCCAGGCCCAGCGGCGGCAACCAGTCCTTCGACTTTGGGTTGAGCCATCATACCTTCAATGCGGGCGGCTCCTCCTAAAGGACGAATCGTGATGTCAAGTACGCGAAGGCCAAAGTGGCGCGCCATCAAGGCATGACCTAGTTCATGCGCTAGGAGTGCCATGATCAATAAAAACAGAATCCCAATCAACTCTCCGGCTGCAACCGCTCCTCCGAGGGCCATGGCTTGAAAAACAATCCACAGAGTTAAGAGAATCGCCAAGGGCGTAACGAAAATAGGAATCTCAAAGAGGCGTCCAAGGGACATGGGACGGAGGAGGGAAGGGGACATGCGTTTCTCAGGATACCCACGTGCTATCCTTGGGCATGTTCGCTCTTCTTGGTCTGTGCTTTTTTCAAACAATTCCGCCTCTGGAAGAGCGCCTTCTCCAAGCCGACGCCGTGGTCGTGGGGAAGATAGAGCGTTCCACGAATGTCGCTAAAATGACACTGCGGGTGCAGAGAAGCTTGCGTGCTTCTCGCACACTCTCTCTTCTGACAATTCCTCTCGCAGTAAACGATTTCAGCCTCCCGCCAGAAGCAACTTCGGTTCTTGTTTTCCTGAAATCTCATGGAAGTAGGTGGGCATTGATGAATCATCCCAAGGCGTTGCTTGCGTGCAATCAACGGGAGATCGCCTATTACATTGCCGCCGTTCAGGAATTCAATACTTGGCAAAAAATGAAACCCGGCGCGAGCAAAGAAGAAGCACGGCTTCAATGGTGGTTAAATCTTGCTGAGCACCCAGCCACACGTCATGAAGTTGCAGCATTTTTTCTGAAGCATTCGTTCTATTTAACTCAACTTAATGCGAAGCAAAGAAAAATCTTGGTGGACGCTTGCGTCGTAAACGCGGTACAGGCCCCTTCTTCCACGGCAGACTTACTGATGGCTTTCTCGGAAGTATCCGGTTTGGGTTTTCCCGAGACAGTGACGAACCACTTGCGTGCCCTGGCTTTCGCGTCAAAGAGTGAGCAACCGTATCTGGAGCCTTCTCATTGGATTCGCACGGAGTCCCGTCGAATTAGCAAAGCAATTCGAACATTGTCTCCGCCATCATCTTCCCGTGGCCCTCAGCCTCCGGGGTTTTTCGGAACCATGCCTTCGCTCACGGCGCAGCAAAGAATTTCCACAATGAAGGGGAGGGCCGTAACGGGGGTGGATGGCAAAGAGTGGAAACTCACGGCATTGGTGTTTATGCCTATCCCGCATTCCTTTTCTGGAAAGCGTGGCGGGAAGTCCAAAGGTCCTCACGCGATATTCTCAAACGGGAAAGAGAAATATGTTCTCCCTCTGGAGGCCGACGGAGATTTGGCCGAGCTGGCACATCAATTAACGGGAGTCCCGCATCCAACGATGCGCGGTTTGTTGTCCAAAGCCTACCTTGAGGTCATGGACAAAGACCCTCTTTACGTCCCGCTCGCTCGGAAGACACTCTTAGAAAGAGGTTCCGAGAAGCATTCCGGCAAATGAGCTGACCGGCTGTGCCTCGCGCACATCTTCGAGTGAGTTGTTGAGCAACTTCATTGCACTCATCATTTCCTCATAAGCGGCATCCGTCATGAGGAGTTTCCCCACGGTTCCTCGCCCTTCCAAGACAGCCGCTGTGATTTGATTAACCCGATTGAGGAATTCAGCAGCGTCTTGAGCAAGTCGGTCATCGGCAATCACCTTGCCCAAGAGGCCTTTCCCCATGCTGGCGTCGGTAAGCATGAGGTTGATACGTTTTGCTGCAAAACTTAAATCACTCACCAGTTGAATCGTGTCCGCTTGGAGCCCCTCATCTGTCAGCATCGATCCAAGCGCACCCCGACCACTGGCAATTTGGTCGGCAATTAACACGAGGTTTCTCATGGCGTCCGCACCGTCATTAATCATGGTAATCAGCTGACCTCGCATTTCTTCATTCTCAACTAACATGCCGACGGCTCCCTTGCCGGATCGGATGTCTTCTGCAACATTCCGTGCAGCATCCATAAACACTTCCAGATTTTCACGGAGGTCCTTGTCGACAAGCATGGCCCCTAAAGCGCCTTCGCCACGACTGAGTGCTCCAGAAGCAACGCGAAGGTTTTCAACAATTTCGCCGACGGCGTCTCGGTTTTCTGCAACCAGTTCTCCTAAGGCTGCAATAGCAGAATAGCCGACGGAACCCAGGAGCTCCGCATCCACTGGAATCAAAACTTCATAGGCTGGCCCAGGGTCAATCTCTACGACACGACCACCCAAAACCGTGAACTCACTAATACGGATGCGGTATCCTCGATGGAGGGTGACCGGTTTCCCAAATTCCAAGTCAACCCCAATGCGTCGGTCATCCGGTTTCTGGTCAAAATATTCCACCCCAGTGACCGTTCCCGTTTGTCGACCGGCGACTAAAACCAGGTCACCTTCTTTCAGGCCACTTGCGTTGGAAAACCAAACCTTTAACCCGCTTTTCTCTCGAAAGGAAAACCCGGTTAAAACAATGGTGTAGTAAAGGAGCAGGGATATGGCCCCAAAGAAGACGAGGCCTAGTGCAAAATCACGGCGTGCGTTTTTTTCCATGTTATTTACTTTGCCCGAGAAACTCGCTCACCCGCGGATGGGGGTCAGAGAGGAAGGCGTCGAGCGGCGCCTCGGTGACAAGGGCTCCTTTTTCAAAAAGAGCCACGCGGTCGGCAATCAGTTGCGCGCAAGCCCAACTATGAGTAACCGTGATGGATGTGGTGTGCAGTTCATCTCTGAGGCGACGAATCATGCGGCTCACACTGGTGGACATTTCTGGATCAAGCCCTGCTTCCGGCTCATCATAAAGAATGATGCGCGGGTCGGTGACCAGCGCGCGGGCTAGCCCCACGCGTTTTTGCATTCCGCCTGAAAGTTCTGCAGGGTATTTTTGAAGATCGCCTTCCATACGAACAAGTTTGAGGACATGTTCTACTTTATCCTGGATTTGACTGGGCGAAAGTTCGCGCGTTTCCTTGAGCGGAAGTGCAACATTTTCGAAAACGCTGAGCCAATTAATGAGCGCAGCGTGTTGGAAAAGGTACCCCATATTTCGCCGAAGACCTCGGAGTTCATCGGGGGTAAGGTCTGGCACAGATTTCCCCTGGACCCATACATCACCGGCATCAGGTTTTAGTAATCCAATAATATGTTTCAGAATCACGCTTTTCCCCGCACCGGATGGTCCCATGAGAACCAGGGACTCCCCATCGGCGACGTGAAGGTTCAAATCATCGAGGACTTTGTGAGAGCCAAAGCTCTTCTGAAGATGTTGCAGTCGGATCAATGCAGGAGGAACTTTCCGAGGAAGAAGTTGAGAACAATGATCAAAATAATTGAATCTCGCACGGCGGAACGTGTGGTTTGGCCGACGCCTTGTGCACCATTAGTCGCATGCAGGCCGCTGGCACAGCTCACAATGGCGGTGGCGAAACCAAAAACTATGGATTTGATAAGGCCCGAATAGAGACTTGCGGGAAGCGGAATTGTGCCTCCAATGTCTTGAAGGGCTGTCATGGCATTATGAGCGTAACCACTGAAATCCAGCCCGAGTTGGGTAACAGCGATTACGCCCCCACCTAATGTGCCCACCCAAACCGAGAGTAATGTCAGGATCGGGGAGACAAGGGTGAGGGCGATGACTCGTGGAAGAACAAGATAACTCACGACGTCAACAGAGAGCACATCCAGAGCAGTAATTTCCTCTTGCACCTTCATCGTTCCAAGTTCCGCCGCCATCGCACTGCCGACGCTGGCGGCAAGAATGATGGCCGTGACAAAAGGTGCCATTTCTCTCGCCATCAAGATAGAAACTAAGAGTCCAATATTTTCTTGCTGCCCATATTTAGCAAGTTCTAAACCGACTTGAAGTGAAACAATCATGCCGATGAAAAAACCGACCAATAAAGAAACGTGAAGCGTTTTAATGCCGCCAAGAAATAATTGATCCTTGAATGTTTGGCGTCGACGATAAAGGTGAGGGATTCTTACAAAAACTTGACCCGCTAAAAAGACCCCATAACCCCCATTCACGAGAAGGGGGCGAAGGAATCGATTTCCGAAATGAAGGAAGGGGTTGCTCAAGGCAATTCCTCCTTTAAGGTGGAGAGGTCGGGCCAGCCGGGGCCAGGGAATGCGGGAGCCTCAATGTTTAAACCGTGACCCGTTGTCCAACGAAGGAGGCCAGCAAGCCATGCATGATGAACGACTCCATTGGGTTCTTCCCATGTCCCGCCTAAAAATGGGACGGTTCTTCGGCGATGCCCTTTTGATTCTAATTCTTGGTAGAGCCCGAGAAAAGCACGCTTTTCGGATGTTCTTTGCGCTGGGTTCCCCTTCGATTGCCAGAGAGACACGGGGTAAATCAAATTCCTCGAAACGACGGCGCCCAAACTTGGCGTGGCAGCCTGGTGTCTGCCGTCAGAAAAAGTGTGCCAAGATAGAAAGGGGAAAATCCGTGTGCGGCGCTCTTTGAGGCCGTCAGCATGTTGGGTACGAGTGTGCGAAAAAAGTGGAAGCGCATGCCAGCTTTGACGCTCAATGGAATCAAGATGGTCTTCTCGTTTCCAGAAGATAGGCCATAACAAAGAAGTGTATTCCGTTTGCTTGTCCTGGTAGCTGAGGAAGAAAGGCAAGATGCGACGAAGTTTACGCTCTTGGGGCATCGTTGCGGACTCTACTTTGAGAAGCGGCCAGAATTGATAGGAGTTAAATTGTGTGGACGGCCGGTTGGCCCAGCCGAAAAACGGCCAGAGTAATGTTTGCGCGGTGTAGTCGCCTTGCTCTCGCTTCCCGTACAAGGGAAAGAGGAACCAACTATAGAGAGGTTCTTTTTTGTGGAGTTCCGTTTCCGACGCAATAAAGAAAGGCCAAAGGATAAATCGTTTTTTGCTCCGGCCGGGGGATTCTGACCAGCCAAAAAAAGGAAAAAGACTCCACCCTTCGGTTGCACCCGTTTTCTGGGAGAAGAAAGGGAAAAGGAAATGCTGTGCCGTTGTGCCATCTTTCTTTGTCCGCGCCCAAAAGGGGAAGAGCACAAAATCTACCGTATCGAAGGTCAACCAGTTTTCTAGATGTCCCCCGAGAGGGAATATGGCAAGCGATGATTCTGATCCGTCATCCGCACTGCCACCAATAAAGAAGGGGTAGAGCGCCCAATCAATTTCTGTGACTCCATCAGGTCGCCGTTCTTTCTCGCGCCAATAAATCGGCCAAACCCGTGTTGAGGTCCGCATACGGTTAGGGTTGTCCTCTTGCCGACCGAAGGGGAAGAGAAAGTCCATTTCGGAGCTTCCATCCGGCCGAGTTTCTTTCCAGAGAAGCGGGTTGCACGCCCATCGGGTTGTTTCCCCATCTTGTGCAAAACGTAAAATTCCACCCAAACTCTCTACGCGTTGTTGATTCGGCGCAGTGACTCGGCTGTAGAAGGGCGCCAAATTCCAGTCAGCTCCGGGAGATGCGCACGAAAGGGCCACCGTCCAAAGTAGACAGAGGGGAAGGCGGCATGGCATTGCAGGATTCTAGCGGAGAGGAGCGTCTCTTCGGGGGCGTTACACTTTTGCCCATGGAGCGGGTTTTCCTTCTGTCTTGCATCTTCAGCTTGGTTTTATCCAGTGGGGCGTGCGGGCTGTTTCAGACAGAACCTGTTCCGCCGTCGGCTAATGAAGTAGCCCGCGCCCGCCAAGCAGCATCGGAGGAATGGACCGATCTGGCTGAAATGTTGCTGCTGTATGAGCAAGAGGGGATGGCGTCGGTGGAAACGGCTTATGTCAATCATTCCTGGTCCATCCGAGAAGCAGTTTTGATGCAGGATCTTCGATTCGTTTCTTGGTCCAATGAACCAGGGCGATGGCGTGCACATTATCTTGCGGAAAAGAATCAAAACCCTTCTGCCTTGTCTTTGTACCTTTATTCGCGCACCCTTCCTTCTGGGCATACGCGTAATCAAGCTTTGAAAGAGGTCCTTCGGAAAGATCCTGGATTGATTCAGGCACGGGTTGATTGGCTGGCACTCCGAGATTTCCAAGCAGAAGATGAAAGCGTTCTGGATGCGATGTTGCAGTTGCTCAACAAAGATCCAGGGTTGGCCGAAGCGTGGCAGGTCCTTGCGGAGCAGGCACCGCTTCATCAGCGTTGGGACTTAGTCCGTGCCGCAGCAGAAACGGGGAGTTGGCTGCAGGGAGAGGGGAATGCGAAACAAGATGATGCCGAAAGAGAGGCCGTGCGTATTCGTGCTTTGCTCGCCGACGGGCACCCGGAAGAGGCCTTTGAGCTGGCGAAGCGGCCGACGTTGGATCCAGGGGATGCTCAATTTTTCCAAGCCGCTGCGTTGGCGGATTTAGGAAATGCAGAGCGCGCATTTCTCATCATCCAAGAGGCGAAAGCGGAAAATCCAGAAAATCCATGGGTTTGGTTTAACCTTGGGATTCTCGCCAAGGATTATTTAAATCAACCACAGTTTGCCCGCGAGGCATTCACACAGTTTCTTCTCTTAGCGGATCAACCCAATCTTCAAGCCCCATACCCGGTGTCCTTTGCGCAACGTTTGCAGGCAGAGTCTTGGCTCCGCGCCTTGTCGACCAAGCCATGAAGGTCTTATTGCAACGAGTTTCCTCGGCTTTCGTGTGCGTGCAGGGCAAAAATGTGGGGGCCATCGGCCAAGGTCTCTTGATTTTCGTGGGCTTTGAAAAAGGAGATATTGAACAGTCCGCATTGCGGATGGCGGAACGTGTCTTGCATTATCGAGTGTTCCCTGATATCGAGGGGAAAACTAATGCAAGTGTGTTCGACATTTCCGGCGAGCTCCTTGTCGTTTCCCAGTTTACGTTGGCCGCAGATACACGAAAAGGTCGTCGGCCGTCTTTTGACCCGAGTTTAGAGCCTCGAAAGGCAGAAAAACTACTCCAGATTCTTTGTAAGGCTCTCAGGGTAAGTGGTCTCAAGGTCTCCGAAGGGGTTTTTGGTGCTGCTATGGAGGTGTCTTTAGTGAACCAGGGGCCGGCAACCTATTGGCTAGAAGCGAAAAAATCCGCCCCTTCCGCTTGACGGATTCACCCAAACCCCCTTACCATAAGGACCTAGGGCAAGAAGATGCCCTATTCCCCTCCCGCATTTCATGGAAAATCAAGAAGGTAATACGGTCACCAAACGCGATCTCGTGCAAAGGATCGCGGACCATACCGGTCAGACAAAAGTCTTGGTGAGAGATATTGTCCAGCATTTTTTGGACGAAGTGTCCATGGAGTTGGTCCAAGGGAACCGTTTGGAGTTCCGTAAGTTTGGTGTCTTTGAAGTGCGTCATCGCCCGGCACGAATTGCGCAAAACCCCAAAACCTTGGAAAAAGTAGAAGTGCCCCCGAAACGCGTGGTGAAATTCAAGGTGGGCAACATTTTGAAGAAGCGCGTCGAAGTTGGCGAGGTGCCTGAGAAAGAAGCCGGACCCCTGTCGGCCGAAACTGTTTTCAAGAATCCTCTCCCTGGAGAGTCCCGACCGACGTTGGGCTTGGACAACGACTAGACTTTTTGAAGCGCTTGCTCTAAGTCGGCAAGAAGGTCGTCTACGTTTTCAATCCCGACAGAAAGCCGAACGAGGCCGTCGGCAATGCCAATGGCTTTACGTTTCTCCGGCGGAATGGATGCATGCGTCATGGGTGCCGGCAGTTCAATGAGGGATTCCACTCCACCTAGGGATTCGGCCAAGGCGTAAATCTCTAAATGCTTCACAAGCTCCGTAGTCTGTTGAATTCCTCCGGGAAGTTCAAAGCACAGCATGCCACCGAAACCACCGTGCATTTGTTCTTTGGCAATGGAATGTCCTGGATGCGTGGCCAAGCCGGGGTAAATCGTACGTTCCACTTTTGGGTGATGCTCAAGGTATTCTGCTAAGGCCTCAGCGTTCTGGCAATGGCGTTCCATGCGAAGAGGAAGTGTGCGCAGACCGCGTAAGGTTAAAAAAGCATCAAACGGAGAGTTCACGGTTCCCGCAGAATTCTGGTGAAACCAAAGGTCTTCCTTTTGGGATTCCTCGCGAATCAAAATGGCACCGCCGACGACATCCGAATGCCCCCCAATATATTTAGTGGTGGAATGCAGAATGAAATCCACGCCGAAATCGATTGGGTTTTGTAAGGCTGGCGAGGCAAAGGTGTTGTCCACGGCGACTTGTGCGCCAACTTTCTTCGCCGCTTTGACGGCGGCCTCGAGGGAGGTGATATTGAGGAGCGGATTGGAAGGGGACTCTAAATATAAAAGCCGCGTGTCTTGTGGCAAGTTGTTTAGCTCTTCCGGATTGGTGCTATCAATGAAGGTGAACTTCAATCCAAAGCGCGCAGCAATTTTTGTGAAAAGCCGATGGGTTCCGCCGTACAAATCATTTCCGGCAACCACATGGTCTCCGGGTTTTAGCGTGAGCATTAAAGTATGTACGGCCGCCATGCCAGAGGTGAAGGTGAAGCCTGCTGCAGCACCTTCTAAATCCGCCAAAGCATCTTGAAGCGCAAACCGCGTGACGTTTTGTGTGCGAGAATATTCAAAGCCATTCCGCGGTTTTCCCGGCGCATCTTGAACATAAGTGCTGGTCATGCAAATAGGAGGCATGACCGCACCCGTCTCTGCGTCGGGAGTCCAACCGGCATGAACTGCTCGTGTTTCAAAAGCATGGCGTGCGTCGGTGGAGGAAGTTGCGGAAGAAGAGCGGGCGTTGGGTTCAGACATGTTTATGCAGAGTGATCAAGGCGAGGAAGGGCACGAAGCCAATCTTGGATGTGGAGAGAAGTCCATCCGTCTTCTGTACGAATGAGAAGAACTTCGTGGGTCTGAAAGAGCGCGGAGGCGTCTTTCCACGGGTCTTGAAGAGAGAGGACGGGCGGTGCGTCGGTCATACAAGCCTGCACCGGAAACTGGGTAAGATCTTTTCCTTCGGTAAGATGAGCGGCGGCTGCGTGCTCATCTAAAACCCCTAGGAGAGTAGTGCCGTCGGCGATGGGGAGAGGGCGAATACCCCGTTCTCCTGCTTGACGCACGGCCCAGGCCAAGGTGTCTTCAGGGCGAACCGCGCATTGTTCTTTTTCACGGAGAAGATCGCCGAGCGTTGCCGTCTTTGCGGAAACACGGGGCAAGTAGCCAGCATCTTTCATCCAGCCATCACTGTAAACTTTGGAAAGATAGGCACGGCCGCTGTCTGGCATCAAGGTGACCACACAAGCGTCGGCGGGAAGAGTGCGTGCAACCTGGAGGGCGGCGACAAGATTCATGCCCGAAGAGCCTCCGGCAAAAATCCCTGTTTTCTTGGCAAGTTTTCGTGCCATGCGGAAAGATTCACCATCTTTGACGATCAAATAGTCATCAATCAATGAGGCATCCCAGGCACCGGGTATTTCTTCTTCGCCGACTCCTTCCACTGCGTACGGACCCGGCTCAATGAGTTCGCCGGTTTTCCAATAATCCGCAAGGATAGATCCAGGTGGATCCACCCCAATGATTTGAACAGACGGGTTTTTCTCTTTGAGGGCTTGCCCAATTCCGCTGAGGGTACCACCTGTTCCAGCGCCCGCGACGAAGGCATCAATCTTTCCTTCACATTGATTCCAAATTTCTTGTCCCGTTCCTTCGTAATGAGATTGCGTATTGTCGCGGTTGTGATACTGATTCGGCCACCATCCTCCCGGAGTTTCTGCAGCAATCCTTTCTGCAACTTTGGTGTAGTGCATGGGGTCTTCAATGGGGACGTTAGCCGGAGTTACCACGACGTCGGCCCCCAAGGCACGAAGAACAGCAATTTTTTCTTGACTCATTTTGTCGGGAATGACCAAGGTAATGGCGTAACCCAAACAAGCGGCCACCACACAAAGCCCGGCACCTGTGTTTCCTGAAGTGCATTCCACAATCCGTCCACCGGGCTTTAATTCCCCGCGGGCTTCCGCACCGCGTACCATGGCAAGTGCAATTCGATCTTTGACGCTTCCACTAGGGTTGAGGTACTCCAGCTTGAGAAATATCTCACACCGCGGTTGGTCATCGAAGTCAAGAGGAAGCCGAACGAGTGGGGTATCGCCGATGGCCTCCAAAACGGAGTCGACGGCCGCCGTGGTTTTTTGTGTTGAAGGGATTTCCATGCCCCGCCATTCTAGGATGAGAAGCAGTCCAATTCATGCCTTGCCCCTTCCCAATTTCGGCTTTAGAAGCAGTGGAGTTTCCAAAAGTGCTCCATTGGGTCGCTGGCTTCACGGCGACCCCTCCGGGGCAACGCCTCCTGTTGGGCCTTCTGCCCGGGGGAGATGCTTCGGGGGTTGAAGCATGCCGCCAAAGAGGAAAGCAAGCCTTCCAGGGTGTAGTGAAAGGAGCCATGCCGGGTCTGTCGCGGGGCGGAGACGTGACGAAAATCCTGGAACTCGTGGAGCGCGGGTCGGCTGACGGCGAGGATTTTGTTGTGCTCGTGGACACCTTAGATTTAGCCGTGGCCCTCAGCCGCATGTTTCCGAAAACGACGGACACTCCATTCGCCAAACTTTTACGGACGGCAAGGATTCCTCGCGGTTTATTAGAACGATTCCAAAAATGTTTGGATGAGCAAGGCCACGTCTTGGATGAAGCAGACTCCACGTTGGCCGAAGCACGTCGGCAAATCCAAGCCCTTCTTGAACAACGCCGTCATCAGATGGACGCGTTGGCAGAGTCCTTAGACCGACGGGGTGTTCTTCGGCAACGACAGCCTGTGCAGCGCGCGAATCACCTGCTGTTTGCCGTGCGCGCTACGCATGCCGGCCGTTTGCGAGGCATCGTGCATGACCGCTCACAGAGTGGTGACACCGTTTTCATTGAGCCGGAAGATTTGATTCCGCTGTCGAATCGGCTTGCGGAGTGGAAGGCAAAGGAGCGTCAGCGGGTGCACGCCGTCTTTCAAGAGCTCTCAAGGGAGACGCGGCGTTTTGCCGATGACTTGCGCAAGACGGAGGAGGTCATTGCTTGGGTGGACGTGGCGTATGCATCGGCGAAGTGGGCAGAGCAAGTGCAGGCACACTGGTGCTCCCAAGGAGGAGGGGTTTTGCAGCTTCGAGGTGCGCGTCATCCGCTTTTAGTCCGAAAAGGAGAGCCCGTGATTCCACTTAATCTAGACTTGGGCGGTGCCTATGACATGTTGGTCGTGACGGGCCCGAATACCGGAGGGAAAACAGTCGTCTTGAAAACCGTCGGTGTCTTGGCGGCGATGCAGGAGGTCGGCTTGCCAGTGACTGCGGAAGAGGGCACCGTGATTCCTTCCCTGTCTGGCTTGCAGGCGGACATCGGCGACGCACAATCTTTGGAGTCCAGCCTTTCCACGTTTAGTGGTCACGTGCGGCGCATTCAAGAAATCCTCGATCAAGCAGCGCCCGACTCTTTGGTGCTCTTGGATGAACTCGGCACAGGAACGGATCCTGAGGAAGGAGCAGCCATCGGGCAAGCCGTTTTGGAGGCATTGCTGAAAAAAGGAGTGCTTACCGTGGCGAATACACACCTCGGACAACTGAAACTTTTTTCGGTGGGCGTGGCGCGTGCAGAAAATGCATCGATGGAGTTCAACCCAGAGTCGTTGGCTCCAAGTTATCGTTTGCTCGTAGGCGTTCCCGGCGCTTCACATGCGATTGAAGTGGTCGAGCATCTTGGCTTTCCGTCAGAGGTTTTGAATCGTGCGCGCGAATTGGCTCAACGAAAGAATTCCGCAGAAGGTTTATTGGCCGACGTCGGCCGTGTTCGTCGGACAGCGCAAGAGCTAAGGGAGCAAGCAGCGGAGCAAGAGGTGGAGACGCGTCGGGTATTGAACGCTGCCAAGGTCACAGAAGAATCTGCGAAAGAGCGTGCTCAACTGCGGCAACAAGAGGCGGAGCGTGCATTCTTAGAGCACCGCCGCATGCTGGAATGCTTGTTGGAGGAAGAGGGGGAGCGTTTGATGGCAGGCATGAAGGGGCATCAAAAAGAAGAGGTGGGTGAAATGTTTCAACTCATTCGTACGTCTCTTCAGCAATGTGATCTAGGCACGCGTTGGACCCAGTTTGTTCATTCCCTGAAGAAAGGCCGCATAGTATGGCTTCCACGTTTAAGAGAGCATGGCCGCGTCGTCAAAGTACAAAAGAAAAAAGAGCGCGCACGGGTTTTAGTGGGGCAGTTAGAGATGGACTTGCCCTTTCGTGATTTAACTTGGGCCGACGCCCCGCCTCCGATAGATTAAACTAAGAGCGTGGTGAAAGTACTTATTTTGGATAACGATGCGGCCGTGCGCAAGCTTCTTCAGTTGGCCTTTGAGCAGGGAGGGATTCAGGCTTTCACCGCACGCACATTGAAGGAAATGGAAATCCAGATGCAAGAGGATCCCGCCGATGTTTTTTTGGTGGATTTGCATTTGGGTGGGGGGACTTCAGGCGTCAGCGTGGTGAAATCTTTGAACAGAAAGAATCTTCTTCGACCCTTTCTTATGGTGACTGGAACTCCAGATCACCCTTCTTTGAAAGAGGTGCACGGTTTTCGAGCCTTCCGTGGTATTGTTGCCAAACCTTTCTCCGTCATGGACCTTGTCCAACAAGTGAAAAACATTCAATGACAGCCCCCCCCAGTCCAGAGACCGTCGGCTTTTCCTGGAGAACTTCCGGGGAATCTCATGGCCCAGCAATGTTGGGTTTCCTTGAGGGACTCCCCGCTGGTTTGCCCATTGACCCTGCTGCCGTTGAGGCCGGACTCGCGCGCCGATGGGAGGGACCCGGGCGCGGCCCACGCTCCAAATTTGAGCAAGATGCTTTGGAGTGGATATCTGGACTTAAGAAAGGAGTCACCTTGGGGACTCCAATGTCCATTTTGGTGCGCAATTCCGATACTCGCATTGACACTTTGCCAGATTTGAAAGCTCCTCGGCCAGGGCATGCAGACTTGCCAGGCGTCATTCGGCACCAAGTGCGGGATGTCCGTGCTGTTTTAGAGCGCGCATCGGCCCGTGAGACGGTGGCTCGGACTGCTCTTGGCGAAGTGGCCCGTCAACTCTTGGCTGTCTTTGGCATTCAAGTTCAATCACAAGTCCTTTCTATAAAGGGGTTTAAGTCGGAATCATCCTGGATTGATATCATTAAAGAGGCCCACAAGGCGGGGGAATCTCTTGGGGGTACGTTCCAGGTCACCGCCGACGGCCTCCCTCCGGGTTTGGGCGGCTACGCACAGGCTACAGATCGCCTTGATGCCCGCTTGCTGGGGGTATTAGCCAGCATTCCAGCCATCAAAGGTGTCGAAATTGGCCTAGGTTTTATGGCATCTGAAACCGTCGGAAGTGATTTCCACGACGAGGTTTGCGTAGATTCAGAGGCCTATCACTCTTTGGGCCGTGTGACCAACCGTGCCGGTGGAATTGAGGGCGGCTTGACGAACGGCCAGCAAATCCGTCTCCGGGCTGCTATGAAACCAATTCCGACTCTCCGCAAGGGCGTTCCTTCGGTGGACCTTGAAACAGGTGAGTTGGCACGATCTACTTATGAACGAAGTGACGTTTGCGCAGTTTTTGCCGCCGCTGTAGTGGGAGAAGCCCTCGTTTGTTTGGAATTGGCGTCTGCATTGCGGGCAAGACTGGGTGGAACCACTTTGGCTGAGATGAAAGAACGCTTTGAATTGCTTCGCCCCAAGGCTTTAGTCACAGATTGGCCTCGAACTTTGGACTCTCCCGGATTTTCCTAGCCCCTTTTGTTGACTGGACTAGGGGCGACCGTAAACTGTTCTGCCCTTTTCCTTACAGGACTTGGGCTAGCGTAGCTCAGTTGGTAGAGCTTCCGCCTTGTAAGCGGATGGTCACAGGTTCAAGTCCTGTCGCTAGCTCCACCTGGAAGAGGTAGTTCTTTTGTGCGTTCCGGAAAGCTCCCGCTTTCTCGGGGAGATACCGAAGTGGTCAAACGGGACGGATTGTAAATCCGTTGGCTCAGCCTTCAGAGGTTCAAATCCTCTTCTCCCCACCAATTTTGCGGGTGTAGCTCAATGGTAGAGCTCCAGCCTTCCAAGCTGGCCACGTGGGTTCGATTCCCATCACCCGCTCCACGCACATCTTCAACGGCTTCGCTTACGAAGTCCGCTGCTGTAGCTCAGGGGTAGAGCACTTCCTTGGTAAGGAAGAGGTCTCGGGTTCAAATCCCGACAGCAGCTCCAGAAAATAAAACGCGTCGGTCTTGTGCCGACGGATTCCCACAACCCAACCTAACATTAAGCCTTACACACTCGGTAGAACAGCTATTGAGGGAGATTGACACATGGCAAAGGAAGTTTTTGAACGTACAAAGCCGCATGTAAATGTCGGCACCATCGGTCACGTCGACCACGGCAAGACCACCCTAACTGCAGCTATTACTGGTTACCTCGCTAAGGTAACGGGTTCTACTGCAAAGGCCTTCGATGAAATCGATAAGGCCCCCGAAGAAAAAGCTCGGGGCATTACGATTTCTACGGCACACGTTGAGTATGAGACAGTCAAGCGTCACTACGCTCACGTTGATTGCCCGGGACACGCGGATTATGTGAAGAACATGATCACGGGTGCTGCACAGATGGACGGCGCCATTTTGGTGGTTGCCGCCACCGATGGCCCCATGCCGCAAACCAAAGAGCACATTCTGCTCGCCAAGCAGGTTAACGTGCCTGCCATGTGCGTGTTCATGAATAAGTGTGACATGGTGGATGATGAAGAGCTCATTGAGCTTGTGGAAATGGAAATTCGGGAGCTACTCTCTGAGTACGATTTCCCCGGAGATGAGATTCCCATCATTCAGGGTTCCGCTTTGAAAGCTCTTGAAGCTGTTCAGGCAGGTGCGGCTGCCGACGATGATGTCTTTGGCGCTATGAAGGAGCTGATGGACGCGGTTGATTCCTACATCCCACAGCCGGAGCGTGAAATCGACAAGGATTTCCTCATGCCTGTAGAGGATGTCTTCTCTATTGAGGGTCGTGGCACGGTTGTGACGGGCCGAATTGAAACCGGAATCGTGAATGTCGGTGAAAAGATCGAAATCATTGGTGTGAGGGAAACCGTAGAGAGCACCTGCACGGGTGTGGAGATGTTCCAGAAGACTCTTGATGAGGGTCGTGCTGGTGACAACGTGGGAGTACTTCTTCGGGGTGTGAAAAAGGAAGATGTAGAGCGAGGTCAAGTTTTGGCCAAGCCAGGCTCCATTACCCCACACACGAAGTTCGAGGCTGAGGTCTACATCCTCAGCAAAGATGAGGGTGGCCGGCACAAGCCTTTCTTCGACGGATACCGTCCTCAGTTTTACTTCCGTACCACCGACGTAACCGGCACCATTAAATTGGCCGATGGCGTTGAGATGGTCATGCCTGGTGACAACATCAAGATGAACGTTGAGCTCCTTACCCCAATCGCCATGAGCGACCAACTACGCTTTGCAATTCGCGAAGGTGGTCGGACCGTTGGCGCAGGCGTTGTCGCCAAGATTCTCGGCTAATTAAGGAAATGATTTTGCCGCCCTGTTCTTATGGGCGGCTCAATCTCATCCCATTGAAACCATGAAGAACAAAGAACGATTCGTTTTTCTCGAATGCACGGAGTGCAAGAACCGCAACTACACCACAGGGAAGCGGATTCGGGCCGAGTACAAGTTGGAGAAGAAAAAGTTCTGCCGCTTCTGTCGGTCCCATGTGGTCCATCGTGAAAAGAAACTCTAATTATGCTGTTCCGCTATAAGCCCGAGGAGGGTCGTAATGCACGCCAAGCAACGTTTTGGCTTGGTGAGGGCATGTTGGCCTTCGCCTGTTACGCATTAAGTGGAACATTGACGGGTTGGGTTTCTATGCGCCGTCCATTGATTGAGAGCTTGGAAACAGTGCCTGTGCTTGGTGTGCCCTTTACTGGGGCTTTTGCTATTGCTGCAGCCCTGTTCATAGTGGGTTCCTTGATTTTTGTGCGCTATATGTCGGCAGAAAAACAAGCTCAGCATCTCATTGAGGTGGAATCTGAGGTGAATAAGGTGACGTGGCCAACCTTTAAGGAAGCGTCTAACTCTTCCATTGTGGTTGTCATCACGGTGATTGTTTTGATGGGCTTTTTGGCTATTGCGGACCTCCTCTTAGGAAAAGTATTCAACATCATTTTGTGGGAGAATCTGCGATGACCTTGGATTGGTACGTTGTTCGGGTTGCCACAAACCGAGAGGACTCCATTAGAGAGCGTCTTATGAAGCGCGTTAAGGCCGATGGCCTTGAGCACCGCGTTCCACAGGTCCTTGTCCCCATTGAAAAAATTACAGAAATTCGCTCTGGGAAAAAGAAAGTAATTTCTAAAAAGATTTACCCCGGTTACCTGATGATTCAGGCAACCCTCGGTGAGCAGGGGTCGGAGAACCAGGAAGATCAAGCAGTTTGGTTTGCTCTCCACGAAACTTACGGTGTTGGCCCTTTTGTAGGCTCCGGAAAAGAGCCTACTCCCATGACTGCAGATGAAGTGGACGGTGTCCTTTCTCGCATGAATGAAAGTGAAGTAACTCCAAAAATGGCTGTGAAGACAAAGCGGGGTGATATGGTGCGCATTAAGGAAGGACCTTTCGAGGGCTTCGATGGCACTGTGGAAGACGTAGACGGTTCAAAAGGCATGCTACGTATTTCGGTGACCATTTTCGGTCGCGCAACTAGTGTTGAAATCAATCATTGGCAGGTGGAACCCATTTAACCATCTGCTCCATGCTGACTTCGGTTGGCACCCGTTCGAACCACTTCGGTGGGAGGGAAAACAATGGCAAAAGAAATTAGTGCAAAAATTAAATTACAGTGCCCCGCAGGCGCTGCCACCCCGGCTCCACCGGTAGGCCCAGCATTGGGCGCTCACGGGGTGCCCATTGGTGATTTCGTCAAGCAGTTCAATGACGCTACCGCGGATAAGCGTGGCACCATCATCCCGGTGGTCATCACGGTTTACACAGATCGTAGTTTTAGTCTTGAGTACAAATCTCCACCAGCCTCAGCGCTTTTGATGAAGGCGGCTGGCGTTCCGAAAGGAGCGGCGGAGATCGGCACGGAAATTGTTGGAAAAGTGACTTCGGCGCAACTCCAGGAGATCGCCGAAGTGAAAAAAGCAGATTTAAATGCAGCTTCTGTGGAGGCCGCTATGAGAATCATTGCTGGAACCGCCCGTTCCATGGGTATTGAGGTGGAGGCGTAATCATGGCGAAAAAAAGTCGTCGTTATCGTGAAAATCTTGAGTCCTTGGACCTTTCCAGAACTTACTCCTTGGATGAGGCCGTGGGAGCTCTGAAGGGCCTTCGTCCTGCCAAGTTTGATGAAACGGTGGAAGTCGTAGCACGTCTTGGTGTGGATCCTCGGAAATCGGACCAAATGGTTCGCGGCGCGGTGAGTCTTCCTCACGGATTGGGGAAAACAATTCGCGTGGTTGCTTTCGCTGAGGGAGACGCAGCGGACGCCTGTAAAGAGGCGGGTGCCGTGGAAGTTGGCGGAGAAGATCTTGCAAAGAAAATTGAGGGAGGTTGGACGGACTTTGATTTAGTCATCGCCCACCCCTCCATGATGCGTTTCGTCGGAAAGTTAGGCCGTACTTTGGGTCCGAAGGGCTTGATGCCTTCCCCGAAGTCTGGAACGGTTGCTCCGGATGTTGCCAAGGCTGTTGCTGATTTTGTAGCAGGTAAGGTCGACTTCCGGGTTGATTCCGCAGGGAATGTTCACGTTCCCGTGGGCAAGGCTTCTTTCTCAGCAGATAAATTAACGGAAAATGCTTCCGCGCTTTTGGACTACATCGTTTCGTTGCGTCCCGCAACGGCGAAGGGTATTTACATCCAAAATCTCAGCATTTCCACTTCTATGAGCCCAGGCCTTCGGGTCGCATATAGCTATTAGGAGAAGAATCATGGTTAGCACAATCAATGAGTGGATCGTTTCTGAATACACGGACTTTTTCCGTGACAAGGAAGGCGTCGTCCTTTTGGACATGCACGCCCTTTCTGTGGAAGAGTCCCAAAACTTGCGGGCATCCATTCGTGCAACAGGTGCTGAACTGCGCCTCACTAAAAAGCGCCTCGCTAAGGTCGCGATGAAGGAAGCCGGTATCGCCCTCGGTGATGATGCTTGGTGTGCCGGTGATTTAGCCGTTCTTGTGGGTGATGCTGAAGCCACAATCAGCGCCGCAAAAGCTCTTAAAGATGCTTTCGGTGATGATGAGGCAAATCGCATTGTTTATCGTGGCGCATACTTCGACGGCTCCATCATGAATGCCGAAGAGGCTGTCACCCTTGCTTCCATGCCAGACAAGCAAACCTTGCGTGGCATGCTTTGTGGAGCCGTTTCTGGCCCTGCACGTTCTCTCGCCTCTCTCTTGAGTGAGGTTCCTGCTTCTACCGCCCGTGTGCTTCAGGCACGGGCGGATCAAGGGGATGCCGCTTAAGCGGACCCCTTATCTCCTGAATCCCCTGACCGAATAAATAAAATCATGTCCGAAGAGACCCAAGCAACCGTAGAGCTCGACTCTGATCTCGAAGCCCTCTTCACTCAGTTGGATGCATTGCCTATTGGCAAAGCTGCCAACCTTGTCAAAGCAATGGAAGAGCGCTGGGGTGTTAGCGCCGCCGCTCCTGTTGCTGTTGCCGCTGTTGCTGGCGGTGGCGTAGAAGAAGCTGCTGAGGAGAAGACATCTTTCGATGTCATCCTTGAGAGCATTGGTGAAAAGAAAATCAACGTTATTAAAACCGTTCGCAGCATTACAGGCCTCGGCCTGAAAGAAGCGAAGGGGCTCGTTGAATCTGCCCCGATGGCTGTCAAGGAAGGCGTCACGAAAGACGAAGCCGACGACATCAAAAAACAGCTCGAAGAGGCAGGCGCTTCCGCCAAGCTCGCTTAGGGCTAGGCTGCGTGCGTTCTTTTTTGAGCGGCTCCAATTTTCCTCGCCACACTTCAGTGTGTGGGGGGGGAGGGGCCCGTTTCGCCTCGCAATTTCGCTCACTTCCGTGGTGCGAAAGTGCATTTTTGCTTGGCCCCTCATCTTTTGAGGTGCCGTGCGGGTTTCCCGCCACCTTTCTCCCATCCAGCAGGTAAAGGTTATGACCCCCTCAACTTCATCCACCGCTAACTCTGAGATTCGCGATTTCCGCTCCTTCCAATTCAAGGATGCGAGCGTACTTCCAGGCTTGTCCGATCTCCAAACCGTTTCCTACACGGATTTTCTTCAAGTCGGTATTCCGGCAAACCGAAGGAAACTGCAGGGGCTCGAAGCTCTTTTTCAGTCTTCTTTCCCGATTGAAAGTCATGACAAGTCCATGGCGTTGGAATACGGAGGCTACACCTTGGGTCGCCCGCGCTATACCCCGGATGAATGTAGACAGTTACGGTATAGCTATGCTTATCCATTGAAAGTAAGGATGGGTTTCCGCCGGGGTGATGAAGTGCTCGAGGAAGATATTTACCTCGGTGAAATCCCGGTCATGCTCGGGGGTGGTGAGTTCGTTGTGAACGGGTCAGAGCGAGTTCTCGTGACTCAGCTACACCGTTCTCCTGGGATTGACTTTGCGGTTGATGTGCACACGGGGGACAAAAAACTTCATTCTTTCCGCGTCATTCCAGAGCGAGGCTCTTGGGTGGAAATGTTAGTGTCTGGCAAAGGGACTTTACAGGTACGTATTGACCAGCAAGGGAAATTTTCCGCACTCACGTTCTTGCGTGCGATGCATCCAGATTGGGGCACCGACGATGAACTGCTCAATTTACTTTACCCCGTAGAGAAGATGGGAAGAGGCAAGCATTCCAAGGCTAAATACGCATCAGTTCTTGCGGGTCGTTGTTCAATCGGTCAAGTCCGTGATAATCGTACGGGAGAGATCTGGGTCGAAGCGGGGAAGATCATCTCCGATGAAGCTGCAGAGAGAATTGCGGTCTCAGACATGAAAACCGTTGCTGTTCTCTCTACGGATCCAAAGCGCAAAGCGGAATTCCCTTGGATGGAAGACACATTGGTTTTGGACAGCATGAAGGAAGACACAGCCTCCTCTCACGAAGAGGCTTTGGCGGCAATTTATGCTAAGTTGCGCCCAGGAAACCCCATCCAGTTAGAGAAAGCCAGGGAGCTTGTGAATGACCGCTTCTTTGACGAAAAGCGATACTCCTTGGGTCGTGTTGGCCGTTTCCGGATTAGCCGGAAGTTTAAGCGCCCATCCGAGGCCGATAAGGGGCCAACTACGTTGATGCCCGAAGATGTTTTGGATGCCGTGCGTTATTTGTTGTCGCTACGTGCCAATGTCGGAGAGGTTGATGATATTGACCACCTCGGAAACCGGCGTGTTCGAACGTTCAGTGAACTAGCTACCGACGAATTCAGAAAAGGTTTGTTGAAGGTTTCTCGTGCTGCTGTGGATCGGATGTCCCAGCAAAGTGATTCGGAAACATTGACCCCTCGAAGTCTTGTGAATGCGAAAGCTTTCTCTACCTCGGTAGACCAGTTCTTCGCCCGTGGTGAGTTGAGTCAGGTAGTGGATCAGACAAACCCCTTGTCTCAGCTGGCTCATGAGCGCCGCTTGTCGGCTCTTGGCCCAGGTGGCTTGAATCGAAAACGCGCGGGCTTCCAGGAACGAGATGTGCACATTAGTCACTACGGTCGCCTCTGCCCAATCGAGACGCCCGAAGGTGCGAACATTGGTCTTATTTCTTCTCTTTCTCTCTATGCAGTCGTCGACAACTACGGTTTTTTGACTACGCCCTATCGCATTGTCAAGAAGGGGAAGGTGTTAGATGAAATCGCCTATCTTCGTGCGGATGAAGAATATGACTGTGTGTTTGCGCCGGCTGACGCTGACATTAAGAAGAATAAGTTTGTTCCCGATGAAGCCGGGTATGTGATGTGTCGCCATCACGGCGAATTCACCTTGAAGCACATGGACGAAATCCACTATTTGGATATCGACCCCGCACAAATTCTTGGTATTTCCGCATCTTTGATTCCATTCTTGGAGCATGATGACGCAAACCGTGCCTTGATGGGTTCCAACATGCAGCGTCAAGCGGTTCCTCTATTGCGTACGGAGCCGCCTTTGGTGGGTACCGGAATGGAAGTTCCTGTGGCTATGAACTCTGGATGGATTGTGCGTGCACGGCGGGCCGGTACGGTGGAGAAAGTTGACGCATTTTCTGTAAAGCTGTCAGGTGACGCAGAGCCATACGCCTTACGGAAGTTTCAGGGCACCAATGAACACACGTACTTGAATCAGAAGCCGATTGTCAAAGTGGGCCAAAAGCTGAAGAAAGGGGACGTGATTGCGGATGGACCGGCCATGAAAAATGGCGAGTTGTCCATCGGAAAGAATCTCCTTGTGGCCTTCATGTCTTGGGAGGGCTACAACTATGAGGATGCCATTATCGTTTCTCAGCGTTTGGTGAAAGAGGATGTCTTTACTTCAGTTCACATCCACCACTTCGAAGCAGAGATTCGGGAAACGACCTTAGGTAAAGAAGAATTTACCCGGGATATCCCCAATGCGGGAGAGCGGGCACTTCGTAATTTGGACGATAGCGGTATTGTTCGAATTGGAACTCGAGTTGGCCCGAACGATATTTTGGTGGGCAAAGTGGCGCCGAAATCAAAGACTGAGTTGACTCCAGAAGAGCGTCTTCTGCATGCTATTTTCGGTCGAGCTGGAGAAGACGTAAAGAACGTATCTTTGAAGCTGTCGGCGGGTGTGCGTGGTGTTGTGATTAGCGCTGAACGCTATAGCCGAAAAATCAACATGACCCCAGCAGAGCGTCGGGAGGCCCACGAGAAAATTCGCCATATTGAATCTGAATATGATGCAGTTTTGCGCGTTGAGTTGCAGGGTTGTATTGAAGATTTGGAGGATTACCTCGGCACGTCTTTGACTTTTCCTGGCACGAAGAAAGGACTGAAAGTGGATGAGACCACTTTGTTCGGTGACTTGATGGAAGTGCGTGAGTGTTTGGCTGTCTTTTCAAATGGCTTAGATCACCCAAGCAAAAAGAAGAAGGCGGAAGAACTTGTTCGCTATCACTTGGACCGCATTGAGGACAAGGAAGCCTGGAAGACGAAAATGGCTTCCCGTCTCTCTCGTGGCGATGAGCTTCCTAATGGTGTTCTTGAAATGGTTAAAATCCACATTGCAACCAAGCGCAACCTTTCCATCGGAGACAAGATGGCAGGTCGTCACGGGAACAAGGGGGTAATTTCCACTATTCTCCCAGAGGCTGATATGCCTTATCTCGAAGACGGAACTCCCGTTGACATTGTCTTGAACCCTTTGGGTGTGCCGAGTCGTATGAATGTCGGGCAAATCCTTGAGACTCACCTCGGCTGGGCTGCTGCCAAGTCCGGTTTCCGTGCTTACACGGGGGCATTTGATGGGGCAACCGAAGCTGATATTGAGGCTGCTTTGGAAGAGGCTGGTCTTAACACATCAGGAACCTCCACGGTCCTTGATGGGCGGACAGGCTCTGCCTTTGAGCAACAGGTTTGCGTGGGCTACATGTACATGCTGAAATTGCACCATTTGGTTGACGAGAAGGTACATGCTCGCTCGACAGGGCCTTACAGCCTGATTACGCAACAACCATTGGGGGGTAAAGCCCGCTTTGGTGGTCAGCGTCTTGGAGAAATGGAAGTGTGGGCCTTGGAGGCTTACGGAGCGGCGTACTTGCTCCAAGAACTTCTGACTGTGAAGTCGGATGATGTCGATGGCCGTACAAAGATCTACGAATCCATGGTGAAGGGAAGAAACATCCTAGAGTCAGGAACACCGGTGAGTTTTGAGGTTCTCATGAATGAAATTCGTGGGCTTGGTCTCAATATCCAGTTGAACGATAAAAAAAACTAAGGAGAAGGAATGATGACTGAAATTACAAAAAATGTCGTAAGGGAAGAAACCACAGTTCCACCTGCCCCTCCAGCTCCTTCAGTTGGAATGGATCGGAGTGATGCATTGGTTGTTTCCATCTGTTTGGCTTCTCCAGAAGACTTTAGTTCGGCTTCTTATGGTGAGGTGAAAAAGCCAGAAACGATCAATTACCGTACTTTTCGTCCAGAGAAAGACGGTCTGTTCTGTGAGAGGATTTTTGGTCCAGAAAGAGATTACGAGTGTCACTGTGGAAAGTACCGTGGGCAAAAGCACATGGGCATTGTTTGTGACAAGTGTGGGGTGATGGTCACAACAAGCCGCGAACGGCGAAAGCGCATGGGCCATATCACTCTTGCTGCTCCGGTGGCACATATTTGGTTTTTCTCCGTCACGCCAAGTCGCATGGGCAACTTGCTTGGTATGAAGAAGACAGAGTTGGAGCGCGTAATCTATTTTCAAGACTATGTGGTCATTGAACCGGGTGAGTCTGAGTACAAGAAGTGCCAGCTCCTTACGGAGGACGAGTACCGTCGCGCACGTGCGCAGTTTGGGTCTTCGTTTACGGCCTCCATGGGCGCCGAAGCCATTAAGGGGTTGCTGGCCGCGCTGAATCTCGAGTCTTTGTCTCGCGAACTTCGTGAAGATCTTAAAAATTCCAAGTCGAAGCAGAAGCAGGCCGACATGATTAAGAGGCTTCGCACTATCGAGATGTTGAGGGATTCTGAGAATGATCCAACTTGGATGATTCTCGATGTGATTCCTGTTATTCCACCGGAATTGCGGCCTCTTGTTCGTTTGGATTCCGGAAACTTTGCAAGCTCGGACTTGAACGACCTCTATCGTCGCCTCATTAATCGGAATAATCGCTTAAAGCGTTTGATTGAACTCAAAGCGCCGGAAGTCATTATTCGGAATGAGAAGCGCATGCTTCAGCAGTCAGTGGATGCCTTGTTTGACAATGGTCGTTGTAAGCGTCAGGTGATGAGCACTTCAAACCAGGCTCTGAAATCATTGACGGACATGATTAAGGGTAAGCAGGGGCGTTTCCGCCTCAACTTGCTCGGCAAGCGAGTTGATTACTCCGCACGTTCCGTCATTGTTGTGGGCCCAGAACTTCAATTGCACCAGTGTGGCCTCCCCAAGGTAATTGCGTTGGAGTTGTTTCAACCCTTTATCATTCGTCGCTTAAAAGAATTGCGCTTGGCCGAGACTATCAAGGCAGCGAAGAAAATGCTTGAGCGTCGGGAAGATGCGGTATGGGATATTTTGGAAGAGGTTATTCAGAACCATCCCGTATTGTTAAACCGTGCCCCAACGCTTCACCGCATGGGTATGCAAGCCTTTGAGCCCGTTCTGATTGAGGGCAATGCCATTCAGATTCACCCTCTTGTTTGTCAGGGCTATAACGCTGACTTCGATGGTGACCAAATGGCCGTTCACCTTCCCCTTTCTTATGAAGCACAGGTGGAAGCATCAACGCTCATGTTGGCGACGAACAATGTGTTCAGTCCGCAGAGTGGAAACCCCATCATTTCGCCGCACCAGGATATTATTCTTGGCCTTTACTACATTACGGCGGACCGGGCAAAAAGCCGGAATGAATGGACCGAAGGGAATGGTGCGCAGGGTACCTATAGCACCTTGGATGACGTCCTTTTGGCCTATGCACATGGGCACTTAGAAACCCACTCTTCTATCCTGGTTTTGTTTCCGAAGGATTCTGTCTTGGCAGAGTCACGTGGGAATACCTTCCGTGCGTTAACGGAGAGCGAATTGGTTTTGACTACACCTGGTCGTGTGATTGCCAACGACGCATTTCCTCCTGAGATGCCGTATTACAATTACCCCTTAGATAAAAAGTCGATTCACGGGATCATTCATGATTGCCATAATTTGAGTGGTCGCGTTGCTACGTTGATACTTTTAGACAGGCTCAAAGCCTTGGGCTACAAGAGCGCAACACGCTCTGGCCTTTCCTTCGCCAAAGATGACATGCTCATTCCGAAAAAGAAATGGGCAATTATTGCTGCAACGCAGGCGAAAGTGGATAAAGCCCAGAATGAGTTTAGGGCGGGTGTGATTACAGAAACGGAACGTTACGCACACGTTCTTGACCTTTGGACAGAGGCGCGAGATGCAGTCTCCGATGAACTTCTTGACGAATTAAAAGCAGAGGTGAGAGATGGCCGCCCGTACTTGAATCCCGTCTACGTCATGGCTCACTCCGGTGCTCGTGGTGGGGTAGATCAAATTCGCCAGTTGTCTGGAATGCGAGGTTTGATGGCAAAGCCAAGTGGCGAAATCATTGAAACACCTATCCGTGCAAACTTCCGAGAAGGCCTACGCGTTTTGGAATATTTCTCTTCAACCCACGGTGCTCGAAAAGGCTTGGCGGATACAGCACTCAAAACGGCAGACTCCGGTTACCTGACAAGAAAGTTAGCCGATGTGGCTCAAAACGTGGTTGTCAACTTGGATGACTGTGAGACTACAAAGGGTTTGAAGAAAGAGGCTGTTTATAAGGGTGAAAAACTCGTCGTCACGCTCAGTGAAGTGGTTCGGGGTCGAGTCGCCCGGGATACCATCCGAGATCGCATTACAGATGAGTTGATTGTCGAGGATGGTCAAATCATTTCTCCAACCATTGCCCGTACTATCGAAGAGATGAATATCACAAGTATTCGGGTGCGTAGCCCGCTTACCTGTGAAGCCGGCCAAGGTATTTGTGCACGCTGTTACGGCGAGGATTTGGCGCGTGGCGCTATGGTTGAGCAAGGGCTTGCGGCTGGAATCATTGCCGCGCAGTCCATTGGTGAGCCAGGGACACAGCTGACGATGCGTACCTTCCACATCGGGGGTACGGCGAGTCGCTCGGTGGAAGTGTCAGATATTAAGGCCCGACGGGGCGGGACGGTGGAGTATTCAAACCTGGTTACGGTAATCAGGCCTTCTGGAGACTGCATCGCTCTTTCTCGAACTGGATGTGTCATTGTTCGTGATGCAAAAGGCAGAGAATTGGACCGTTATGACGTCAGCGTCGGTGGTCGTGTTCACGTGAAGGACGGCGGCAAAGTAAAAAAAGGTGCTAAAGTTTGTGATTGGGACCCACACTTTCTCCCCATTCTTGCAGAGCATGATGGCACCGTCCACTTCGAAGACGTGGTGGAAGGTCAGACTATGCGCGTGGAAGAGGATGAGAAAACAGGCGTGAAGCGCGTCAAAATTGTGGAGTCTCGGGGAGCTCTTCACCCTCAGGTGCTCATCATGGGCGATGAAGGTGAAGTTTTTCATTACGCAACGTTGCCGGAGAACGCCTACGTCGACGTCAAAGAGGGACAAAAAGTGGGGTCGGGTGCTTTGCTTGCCAAGTCACCGCGCACTGCTTCCGGTACCGCAGATATTACAGGTGGTTTGCCACGGGTTACCGAGCTCTTTGAAGCGCGAATGCCCAAAGAACCAGCCGTGATGTCAGAAATTGACGGGATTGTTGAATTGGGCGACAAGCGTCGCGGAAAACGAATCATCATTGTTCGAAACTCTGAAACGGGGGAAGAGCGAGAGCATCCGGTTCCATTGACCAAGCACCTTCGCGTTCATACGGGTGACCCCATTCAAATGGGTCAGCCTTTAGTGGATGGTCCTTTGCCGCCCCACGAAATCCTTTCCATTAAGGGGGAGGAGGCCGTGCAGACTTACCTCGTGGAGCAGATTCAGGCGGTTTATCGTGCGCAGGGTGTGGTCATCAATGACAAGCACATCGAGATTATTGTTTCTCAGATGATGCGTAAAGTCCAAGTCACCAACCCCGGTGACTCGGAATGGCTCCCCAATTCCTTGGTGGATCGCCACATTTTCCGTGCCCGCAGAGAAGAAATCGCAGATTCGGGTAAAAATCCGCCGTCGGCCAAACCCCTTTTAATGGGAATTACAAAGGCTTCGGTTCAATCCGAGTCGTTTATCTCGGCAGCATCTTTCCAGGAGACGACAAAGGTTTTGACCGAAGCGGCTCTCAAGGGGAAGGAAGATACTCTTCAGGGACTTAAGGAAAACGTCATTCTTGGCAATCTGATTCCTGCGGGAACAGGTTTCCGTGATTTCTTGCGGACCAGTGTTCAGAAGAATATTGACTTCTCCCAGTTTGAAGATGCTTTTGCCACTGCAGAGGGATCTACGGACGTGGCCCCTGAAATTCCTTCTGCACCCCCCGTAGAATCTGCTCCAGAGGCCCCCTCACCGGTGGAGGAGGAAGAGTCATCTTGACCTCCTCCCCGAAATCGTTAGACTGTTACGCCCCTTTCTTCTGGAAAACCCGGAAAGTAAGCCTGCATCATGCCAACCATTAATCAACTCGTTCGCCACGGTCGAAAGCCCGTGCGGAAGAAGTCAAAGAGTCCTGTGTTAGACAAATGTCCCCATAAGAGGGGTGTTTGCACTCAGGTAAAGACTATGACCCCAAAGAAGCCAAACTCGGCTCTTCGGAAGGTCGCTCGTGTTCGCTTGTCTAATGGCAAAGAGGTCACAGCATATATCGGTGGTGAAGGCCATAACCTTCAGGAACACTCCATTGTTCTTGTGCGCGGTGGCCGAGTACGGGATTTGCCGGGTGTTCGCTATCACGTAGTTCGAGGAACTTTGGACTGTGCAGGTGTGGATGATAGGAAGCAAGGTCGCTCTAAATATGGAGCCCGGAAAAGCTAATTATGCCTCGTAGTTTTCGCTCAACACAGAAATACCAGAAGCCTGATCCAAAGTTTGGTTCTCTTCTGGCGACCAAGTTCATCAATCAGATTATGTCGGATGGCAAAAAATCGGTGGCGATGGATATTTTCTACGAAGCCTGCGAGATGGCCTCAAAGAAATTGGAAGAAGTCACTCCAGAAGAGGTTTTCTCTCAGGCGTGTGCCAATGTTCGCCCATCGGTAGAGGTTCGCTCCAAGCGAGTCGGTGGCTCCAATTACCAGGTGCCTCGGGAGGTTTCTCCAAAACGTGCGCAAACCTTGGCCATCCGTTGGATTGTAGGGAATGCGCGTAAGAAGAAAGGCATGCCAATGGCCAAGCGCCTGGCCAGTGAATTTACAGATGCTTGTAAAAATACGGGTGCTTCCGTTCAATGGAAAGAGAATGTCCATCGCATGGCCGACGCCAACAAAGCGTATAGTCACTTCGCCTGGTAGATTTCCCAGAGTTTTCCCCTGCGGGCGGTATTTTTGCCGCCCGCTTTTTTTATTCTAGGCCTATGGAATTAGAAATCATTCTCCTTCGGCTGAATAAGGAGTCGCCAAAGCGTTGCTCATTGACGCCTTTGCGGGGAAAGTCGGAATACCCGATTCAATGGATTCATTGCTCTCCTGGGGATCTTGTTGAGGTGGGTGAAGTCACCCTGCTGCACCCCGACGGTGATCGATTGACTCCAGCCGATGCATGCCGTCCGCTCTTGCTTGTGGATTCTTCATGGCGGGATTTGCCCAAAGTCCTTTCCGGTGTGCGAGGTACATTACATCGGCGTCGGCTACCCGTTGAAATGCAGACGGCTTACCCGCGAAAATCAAAGACTTTTCAGGATCCGGATGCTGGCCTTGCCAGTATTGAAGCACTTCACGCGGCCTGTGCCTTCTTGGGTCGACGTTGGGATGACCTCTTGCATGGATACCACTGGAAAGAGGATTACTTGAGGCGAAACCAAGACCTCTTCCCGTAGAATTCCTTTATGGCGGTTTCATTACTCCGGAATATTGGCATCGTGGCACATATTGATGCGGGGAAGACGACGTTAACGGAGCGTTTTCTTTTTTTGACGGGGGTTGAGCGCCGCATGGGGGAAGTTCATGATGGAGCGGCAACCATGGATTGGATGAGGGAAGAGAGAGAACGAGGAATCACCATCTCCGCTGCGGCCACCACATGTCCATGGAGAGGGCACCAGATTCAAATTATTGATACCCCGGGCCATGTTGACTTCACCATTGAGGTTTCTCGTTCTCTTCGCGTGCTAGACGGGGTCGTAGTGGTTTTGGATGCTGTCGCGGGAGTGCAGGCGCAGACGGAAAATGTACTTCGTCAGGCTGATCTATTTGAAATTCCAAGGATTGCATTGATCAATAAAATGGACCGCCCAGGCGCAAATTTCCAGAAGTCCATTCGTTCTTTAGAGGAAAGGGGGACTATTCCGGTTGTACCGGTTCAGATTCCTTTGGGGGAAGGAGAGGACTTTGTCGGAGTGATTGACCTCATCAAGCTTCAATCAATCTCATGGGGCGGAGAAAATGGGGAAGTCGTGGTCACCCAATCTATTCCAGAGTCGTTGCTTCGGGCCGCGGAGAAAGGCCGAGATCTCCTTTGTTCCCGTGTTGCAGAAGAGGTCTCGTATCTCGCTGACCTGTACTTGGAAGAGGGAACGCTGAATCCTAAGCAACTCTCTGAAGGCCTACGCGTTGCGGTCCTTCAGAGGAAGCTAGTCCCGGTCTTTGCGGGAGCGGCCCTTCGTAATCAGGGAGTCCAACCCGTGTTGGATGCCCTTGTGGACTGGATGCCCTCCCCAGAAGACCGTCCATCCGTGAAAGGGAAAAACCCTGCTACAGGGGCCCGCCTAGAACGCACACCCAAAGCCAGTGAACCTTTTTGTGCCCTTTGTTTTAAAATCTACCATGAGTCTTTTGGTGACCTAACGTACTTGCGTATTTACTCCGGCACTCTCCGAGAAGGGGAGTCCGTCGGCGTCCCTCGGCTTCGGAAAAAGGAGCGTGTCAGGAAGTTATTTCGAATGCATGCGGATTCTCGCGAGGCAATTCCCTCTGCAAGTGCAGGAGAAATTGTGGCCGTGATGGGTTTTAAGCATGCGCAAACGGGGGACACGCTTTGCTCCCTAGGAGAAGACATCCTCTTGGAGGGTTTTGATTTCCCAGACCCCGTCATTCGAATGAGCCTGGAGCCTCGTGAGCCCGCTGACGAAGATTCCTTGATGGCTGCCTTGCGTGTGGTTGCCAGAGAGGATCCTTCGCTGGTGCTGCAACTCGACGAGGATACCGGCCAAACCGTGATTTCCGGTATGGGAGAGCTCCATTTGGAAATCCTCCTCCACCGCCTTGAACGAGACTTTTCTGTCCGAGCTTTGGCGGGAAGGCCCCAGGTTTCTAGGAGGGAATTTGTAAAAACTCCACAGAGGGGGGTCGGCCGAGCAGAGAAGCGAACTCCCGACGGTGGCCAAGCCGTTTCCCTGACCTTGCAGGTTTCGCCAAGCGAGGCCCAGCTCATTCAGTGGCAACCTCATGGAATGGAGCCCATTCCTGTGGCATTACGGGTGTCTTTGCAAGAAGGCGTCGGGGCAATGGGCCTGACAGGACCATGGGGTTATCCGCTGTCCGGTCTCACCCTCTCTGTGGCGGCTTGTGAGTGGACTCCGGGAGACCGCCCACCTTCTTTAGGCCTCCTTTTTGGCGCTTTTACGTCCGCGCTGTCCGATGCCATAAAGGGGAATACAGGTTTTCTAGAGCCAGTGATGAATCTCAGCATTCATGTGCCCAAGGAATTTTTATCCGGTGTATTGGCTGATTTGAGCTCTCGTCAAGCGGAAGTCCTTTCTGTCAATACACTTACAGAGGAGGTCATTGCGCGTGCGCCGATGGATTGTCTTTTCTCCTATTCCACCGAATTGAGATCTTTATCCCAAGGGCGCGCTTCATTTCTTGCTGCCCTCGACGGATTTTCCCCGCTTTTAGGAAGTCGGGAGGCGAAGCTCTTGAAAAGATTAGGTGGTTCGCCTCTTTCTCCTTGACCTCTCGACGCCCTCGCCTAGAATACTTGGCCCCTTTTTAGGGATAGCTCCGGAAAAACTTCGACCTCACCACGAAATGTGGCGGATAAGTTTTCCGGGGCTCAGTCACATTCTCATGGCAAATCGCATTCAAATCCGTCTCGAGGCTTACGACCACGAGTCCATCGACCAAGCAACGGAATCGATCATCGAAGCCGCTCGTCTTACGGGTGTTTCGGTCTCGGGGCCCATCCCACTTCCCACTCGTGTGGAGCGCTACACCGTTTTGCGTTCTCCTCACGTCAACAAAAAGGCTCGTGAACAGTTTGAGATTAGAACGCATAAGCGTTTGATGTATCTCTTAGAGCCTACCCCACAGACCGTTGATGCGCTAAACCGCCTCGTCTTGTCTGCGGGTGTCGACGTTCGGATCAAAGTCTGAACGTAGACCTTTCTCCCGCATGACCCCACGGGGTCCGCTGCGACTCACCTCGGCTGGATACCGAGCAGAAACATGTCTGACAATAAATTCTTACTGGCCCGCAAAAAGGGCATGACACAAATCTTTCGCGAAGACGGCACAGTTGTCCCTGTGACCGTTCTTGAAGCAGGTCCCTGCATGGTGACCGGCCTTATGAGCGAAGGGCATCACGGGTATTCCGCTGTGCAGTTGGGCCTAACGCCCGCGCGCGAAAAGCACGTGGCAAAGCCTCAATGGAAGGATTTTGAGAAGCGCGGTGTCAAAGCTCACCGCATTCTCAGAGAATTCCGTGTCCCTAGTACCGACGGATTTGAGGTTGGGCAAGAGCTTGGCCCTGAGGTCTTCGAGGTCGGTGACGTAGTCGACGTAGTCGGCAAGTCCAAAGGTAGGGGTTTTGCCAGTGTCATTAAGGCTCATGGCTTTGCCCGTGGTCATGAAACCCACGGCTCTCACAGTGTGAGAACGCCGGGCTCCATCGGCCAATGTGCGTATCCAGGACGTGTGTTCAAAGGACAGCGTATGGCGCGCCATTATGGAGATGAGCAGCGCACCGTTAAGAATGCAACGATTGAGGGCGTGGACGTAGAGCGTGGCCTCCTCTTGGTCCGAGGCGGTGTTCCAGGAGCCCCAAACAGTTTGGTTCAGTTGGCTACGGCCAAAACAGGGAGGCGGGGATAATCATGTCGACCATCGCAACATATGATTTGACAACAGGTTCCTCTGGTGAAAGAGAGCTCGCTTTGGACTTGGGTGACAAAGTGCTTTACCGCACGATTAAAGACGCCATTGTTCAATACCAAGCAAATCGACGTCAGGGAGATGCGCACACGAAGATCCGTACTGAGCTTGCTGGTCATAAAAAGAAGCCGTGGAAGCAAAAGGGGACGGGCCGCGCACGTGCCGGTGATCGTCGAAGTCCTCTTTGGGTGGGTGGAGCCACCACGTTTGGTCCTCGAAATAAGCGTCGTTGGGGCTACCATCTTCCAAAGAAACAGCGCTTGGTCGCTTTGCAAAGCGCACTACTTGGAAAAATCCGAGATGGTGAAGTGAAGGAAGTCGCGAGCCTTACCTTTGAGCAGCCTTCTTCTAAGGCCGCGCGAAAGATGATTCAAGCTTGCGCCCCCAAGGGAACCGTTCTGGTCCTTCTGTCTGAACAAGACCGCAATGTTTGGTTGTCTTTCCGTAACTTTCCGAATGTGCGTACCCGTTGCGCAACCGACGTAAACGCTTATGACCTTTTGGCGCATAAGTGGGTGTTGGCGCAAGAAGGCGCTTTAGAGGTTGCTGCAAATCGCTTGCCGGCCTCTGTGGGGGATCCATCATGAGTCTTTTGTCTGACCACCAGCAAATATTAACCAAGCCCATCTTGACCGAGAAATCAACCACGGATCAGGAACGACTCAATGCGTATCGATTTGAGGTCGCCGGGGGTGCAAATAAGATTGAAATCCGTAATGCTGTGGAGGCTTTGTTTGAGGTGAAGGTCCTCAAAGTAAACACGATGGTCCGTCCTGGTAAAAACCGTC
>Ga0302119_10000027_pt1 | contig 46888 bp, 46 predicted proteins | sample AG5_Tmax_MG_FD_203114 | JGI IMG/M metagenome (GOLD analysis project Ga0302119, IMG submission 203114) | Marine microbial communities from Western Arctic Ocean, Canada - AG5_Tmax | ecosystem: Environmental > Aquatic > Marine > Oceanic | place: Canada: Western Arctic Ocean | collected 2017-10-01 | reverse complement strand
CGCGGGATGTCCCGGGCGGAGATCATCCGCCGGGCGATCGTGGATGGCGGGGGCGTGTCGGTCACCACCGACACCGCCGCCGAGTCGGGCGATCCGATCCTCAAGGACTACGCCCGATACGGGCAGATCCAAAGCACCCTCGCCGGGCCGGTGTCGGCCCTCGCCAAAGGCGCCGCCGAACCGATCCAGACCCGATTCGAGATCCTCATGGAGACGGGGCGGACCTCGTCAAGCGCGCCCAACCTGCAAAACATCCGGCGCGAGGTCGGGATCCGCGAGTGTTTCACACCTCGCCCCGGGTGGGTCTACGTCGCCGCCGACTACTCGGCCGCGGAGTTGCACACCCTCGCCCAAGTCTGTGTCGATCTGTTCGGGGGATCGAAGTTAGCCGACGCCTTGAACCGGGGGATCGACGTTCATGCCCTTGTCGGATCGCAGATCCTCCGAGTGGACTACGCCGACGCCGTGGCGCTGATCGCCGATGGCGACCGCGAGGCAAAGGACGCGCGGCAACTTGCCAAGGCGGCGAACTTTGGATTCCCCGGGGGCTGTTCGGCGGCGACGTTTTGCGCGATCGCCAAGGGCTACGGGGTCGAGATCGACACCCGCCGCGCGGCCGAGTTGCGGGCCTCGTGGCTCAACGCGTGGCCCGAGATGGCCGCGTTTTTCCGGCACGTCTCGGGCCTTGAGGATCGCCGCATGGGCGGCCACTGGGTCCAACAACTCCGCGCCCCCCGGGTCCGGGGGCGGGCGAGCTACACGGCCGCGTGCAATTCCTTTTTCCAAGGACTCGCCGCCGACGGGGCCAAGGCCGCGCTATACCGGGTCGCCAAAGAACAACACACCGATCCGGGCTCGGCGTTGTTCGCGACTCGCTCGGTGTTTTTCATCCACGACGAGATCATTCTTGAGGCACCCGAGGACCAAGCGGCCGACGCCGCCGATCGTCTCGTGTCGGTCATGGTCGAGCAGTTCGGGCGGTTCGTCCCGGACGTCCCGCCCAAGGCCGAGGCGGTGATCATGCGGCGTTGGTCCAAGGACGCGACGCCGACCCGCGACGAGGTCGGGAGGTTGATCCCGTGGGGTGGTAAGGTGAGATCATGATCCGAGAACTGATCGACTTTGGAAGTTTCAAGCGCGAGGCGTACACCGCCAAGGGCGGGCGGTATCTCGTATGGTTCACGGGTCGCCTGTGGCGGTGGGCGATCCGAGAATGGCCCGACGACGGGATCGGCCTTCGATCCTATGGGTCCGGTGATACCCCGGCCGATGTCATGCGGGCGATCAACGAAGATCACCGAATCAGATCGGGGGGGTTGACGTGACCGACCCGATCGCCGTCGGGGCTTGGGCGCGTCTCGGACTCGGGATCGTTCGGGGGCTCGTGACCCTCGACAAGAGGACGCCGCAAGAGCGCCGCCGGGCGTTGGAGCAACGCGCGCAAGCGCTAGAACAACGCGCGCTAATTCTCTCGGCCGACGCGATCCGACATCGCCAGATCGCAAGGTCCGAGGCCATGACAAAACGCGCGCGGAGATTCCACTGGCGACGATCGAGGAGGGCCGAACGCAAGCGCGATCGCCTCCTCGGCCGGGCGATGTTTTGGAGGGCCGAGGCGGCCCGGTATCAGCGGAGGTCGCCCCCGTGATCCCGGTCCACCCGATCCAACTCGACGGGATCGATCCGCCGTGGTGGGCGCTCCCCCTTTTTGTGTTTTTGTTTTTGCTTTTTTCAACCGTCGCCGAATGGACCAAAAGGAAATGATCAACCTCCACACCCGAGAACCTACCGAGATCGAAACCCTCGACACCTACCTAGTTGCGATGGGGATCGAACACTTCACCGCCGCCGAACTCTTGACCATGAAGAGGGCGGGGGTCACCGTGCCCGAACCCCCGCGCGAGTGGTGGCCGCGGATCATTCCGACCCTTCGCGCGGCCGAGTGGTTGCGTGAGAGGATGGGGCACCCCTTGATCGTCGGCAACTGCTACCGCCCCGATCCGTTCAATCGCCAAGTCGGTGGGGCGAGACGGTCCCAACATCTCTTTTTTCGGGCGATCGATCTAGACCTGCCCAACCGCAAACGGAGCCACGAGAATGAGTCCACGTTCTACTCGGCCGCGGCCGAGTTGTGGATCAGTCACGGGCGCGAGTTGTCCTTGGGGCTTGGTTTGTATCGCCCCTGGCGAGGGTCACGGGTTCACCTTGACACCGGATTCCGTCGCCGGCATTGGTCGAAAAAATACACCGCGCCCCTCTTGGAGTCCTTGCGGTGAAAGTCTACGTCGGCCAAACTCGATCCCGAAAGTTGATCGAGGAGTTGGAGGGGTTGGGGTTCGGTGAATGTACCCAACGCGGTGAGCTGCCCCCGCGTCGTCGGCCGTGGTTCGCAGATAATGGAGCCTTCCGAGATTGGAAAGCCGATCGCCCTTTCGATCGGGCCAAATGGTGGGGCGACGTCCTCCAATACGATCAACACGCCCCGGACTTCGCCGTGGTCCCCGACATGGTGGCCGGGGGGTTGGACTCCCTCGCGTGGAGTCTTCAGACCGTGCGACCGATGAAGGACGCGACACGGGCGCCGCTGTATCTCGTCGTTCAAGATGGCATGGTCCCGCGAGATATTACTCCTCATCTCCACGATTTCGCGGGCCTCTTCGTCGGCGGTTCGCTTGAGTGGAAGCTGGAGCACGGGGAACAATGGGTCGAGTTTGCCCACGAGCATCGCAAGCCCTGCCACATCGGGCGCGTTGGCACAGCGAAGCGCGTGAGGTGGGCAAAGAGGATCGGGGCCGACTCGATCGATTCATGCTTGCCGCTTTTTTCGTCCGAGAACTTGGCGCGGTTCGTGGCCGCGGTGAACTGTACCCAATTGGAGCTTCCGCTGTGACCGCGTCGGCCCTTGTGATCTGTTCGGATTGTCTCGCCGGCTTGCGAGACTTGCCCGACGACTCGGTGGATTCGGTGGTGACCGATCCGCCCTCGGGGATCGCGTTCATGGGCGCGGCGTGGGACAAGGACAAGGGGGGCCGCGACGCGTGGATCGAGTGGCTTGCCGAGATCATGCGCGAGGTGTGGCGCGTGACCAAGCCGGGCGGGCACGCCCTCGTGTGGGCGCTCCCTCGCACGCAGCATTGGACCGCCACGGCGGTGGAGGATGCAGGGTGGGAGGTGCGCGATGTTTTAATGCATGTATTCGGCAGTGGGTTCCCAAAATCAGCATCAGTTCCGATTGGCATCGACAAAAAACTAGGGGCCATGGGACATCGCGGCAAGGCGCACCACGGACACGCGACCGGCGAAGTGGCGAACGGCCGCGAGAATCTCAACGCGCCCCACGCCATGCCCGGGCACGATGGAATCACGCCAGAGGCCAAACAATGGGCCGGGTGGGGAACCGCGCTCAAGCCCTCGCATGAGGCGTGGATTCTCGCACGCAAGCCGCTTGCGGGGACCGTGGCGGCGAACGTGTTAGAGCACGGGACCGGGGCGCTCAACATTGACGGGTGCCGTGTGGGGACCGCGGACAACCTTGGCGGCGGGCGATTGAATGGACCGACCGACATGGCCAAGACTTGTGGAGGTGCAGAATGGGACCGCCCGTGGATGCACGACGAAAACAGGCGGGAAGCATACGCGCGCGCGACGGCTGAAAAAGTCGCGCGCGCGGAGTCTCTAGGCCGATGGCCCCCGCATCTCCTCCTATCCCACGGTCCCGACTGCGGGGAGACATGCGCGGACGGGTGCTCGGTCGCGGAGATGGACGCGCAGAGCGGGGTACAAAAGAGCCAGAAGGCAACCAAGCGCCCCGGCGCGGTGGCGTTCTCAAACGGCGACATGGAAGCGCCCACCCATGATTCTCCGTGCTACACCGACACCGGCGGCGCGTCGCGATTCTTTCCTGTTTTCCGGTACGTCGCAAAACCGAGCACGGCAGAAAAGGGCGCCGGCCTCGGGCACCGGGCACCGGCGACGGGGGGCGAGGCAACGGGGCGCAAGGACGGATCGGCGGGGTTGGACAACCCCCGCGCCGGGGCCGGTCGCAACGGGGGCGCGCTCAACATCCACCCCACGGTTAAGCCTCGGGGGCTAATGGAGTGGTTGGTCAAGTTGATCACCCCGCCCGGGGGCGTGGTCCTCGACCCGTTCACGGGGTCCGGGTCCACCGGAGTGGCCGCCGTGGGGTTAGGGTTTGATTTTATCGGGTTCGAGATGTCGGCGGATTTCGCCGCGATCGCCCGTGACCGGATCGGCCACGCCGTCGCGGGGGTGGAGATCGAGACGGTCGGGATCGAGGACTACGCCCCCAAGCCCGAGGCCACGGGACAAGGGAAATTGTTTTGAAGTTCACGACCGAGATCGACCCCGCCCACTTGAGGATCAACGCGGCTTGGAGGCGAGGCAAGACGCGAGACGGTAAGCCGATCACCTACCTAGCGCCGAGGTACGCCAAGGCCCGGGCCGTGGTAGCGACGTCGGCGGCCGACGCCTCGGACGGGTGGCAGTTCGTCGGCCCGGTGTCGGTCACGATCGCGATCTATTTTCGCAAGCTAACTCGAACCGGACCCGCCGACGGTCTCCCATGGGGCGACGTGGACGGGCCGATCAAAGGGATCTTGGACGCCCTCCAACACTCGGGGGTCTTGGCCGACGACGCGCAAGTCTTGGAGGTCTACGCGATCAAGTTTCGCGACAAGGATCGGCCGAGGATCGAGATCGAGATCACAACTCCGACCCCGGCCCCGGGTTGAATTGTTGCGCGCCTTTGCGGCCACGCTCCGAGAATACGGTTCCCCGGTGTTCGGGGTCGTCCACGTTAATGAAATGCGGGATCATTTGTTTTGCGTCGGTCACCGCCTTAGCCCAACACCGACACGCCACGGGCTCGCCAGGGTAGACCCCGTTCCACCCGTCGTCCCAAGTAAACCGCCGCCCTTGGAGTCGTCTGTGTGCGGGCCTCACCCGGTTATCTTTCTGAGTCTCCCACACGAATGAATCGATCCCCGCGGCGGTTTGCCTTGCGCGGTTTAGTCCGGCGTTGAGTTTGGAGATCTGATCGTGGGCGATCATGCGGGCATGGGAGTCCAAAGAATAGAACACGGGTTCGCCGTTGGCCTTGATCCGGCGCGTGGGGATCTTGCCTGGTACGCCCTTTTTCCTCCACTCGGCGGCCAACCTCTTGGCGAGCTTGTCGGGGTCGCCCTCGCCCAAGACCACCTCGCGGACCACTTGATCGCCGACCGCCTCGGCGACACCGTCGCGAAGGGTGGAGATATATCGGATGTTCTGATCGACGAATTGATCGGCCAAGATCTCGGGCTCGAAATTGATCCGGGGGATCACCCGTCGAGGGGCCGCGAGAATACGCCGACCACCCGGGGGCGGCTGAAACACCCGCGCCGTCTTGCCGATCCCTCGTGGCCCGATCGCCTCGGTCGGGCTGATCGCCATGGGGGTGATCGAGGTGATCTCCTCCATGCCCAACTCTTCGCCCGGGGCGTCGGTCCCGATCACCTTGGTGCGCATAACGGCCGCGGCGGCAAGGAAAAACAACCGGCGGTGGTTGGCGTTGATCTGATCGCCCGACTTGCGGGCCTCACGTTCGATCTTGTTGTCGGGTAGGGCGTCGTCGGTGGCGGCCTGTAGCTTCTCAAGAGACGCCGCGATCCGCCCCCGGTCCTTGGACACGGCCGCGGGTAGGACGTCGGACAAAACAACCGCGAGGGCCGCCCGATTCATCGCCTGGTATTTCCTCGCGAGGTCGTCCACGAGGCGGACGGGGTCGGGCTGATTCAGCCCCGCGGCGGTTTGGGGTCTAGGTGCCACCCTCGCCCCCGTCGGAGTTGGGCATCTCGATCGCTTCGATCATACCATCGGACACGAGGCGCGCGCGGATCTCGTCGGCCGAGAGTACCCCGTTCAAAAAGTAGATCTGATCGGCTTGCGCTTGTCGGAGATAGGTTTGCGATCTTTGATCGGCGGTGGGTTGCCACAAGGGGGGAAATTCGATCGTCCACTCCTCGGGGACGTCCTCGCCCCGGTTAGATCGGACGGCCAAAAGGATCTCCATGACTCGGGAAATAACCGGCGCGAGGATCTGTTTTTGTTGACTGGCGACGTGATCGAACCACGCGCGGATCTCCGAGTCCGACGAGGCGTTAAGGCCCCCGGGTTGTTCACCAAGTAGGATCGTCCGAGGCATGTCCGTAGCTCGCACCAGGGCGTCCACGAACTTGTCGGTTAACTCCTTGAGTCCCGAGACGTTGCGCGAAACCTCGGTGTATTCGTCCGCCGAGTCCAAGGCCAAGACGTGGAGGTTGTCCACGCTAAAACGGATCGTTTCGAGGATCTGTCTCATCTCGGCCTGTGACTGCGCCGACCCGCACAACTGATCGCGGAACCCGTCCAACTTGTAGACCTGGATCGATATGTCGTGCATGATCGATCGGCAATATCCCATGACCTCGCCGAGTTGGGCGATCTCGGTGTAGACCCGATCGATCACCGACGGCCCCCACCCGTTCTTTGCGATCATGCGAGTGGGCGAAACCTTGATCCCGTCGATTCTGATCGTCCTCGACCGATGGACGCGGCGGATCTTGGCCGATCCAAAGGGAACAGTGATGTCGTAGTGTTCGGGGTTTCGAAACGCCCGCGCCCCGAGTCCGGGGTTATAGCCCGCCGGGAAAACATAAGGGGCCTCGACGACTTGGATCGAACTCAAGCGCGTGGCCGTGTCGAGGTTGAGTGGTTGATCCATCGGTTGGCCGTCGTTGACCACGAGGATCAAGAGGGCGCCGCCGTAGAGTCGCGACCACCTCCACCCGTCGGCCACGATGTTGAGCGCGTCCAAGTCCTCGATCTCCGAGTCGATCGATCCAAAGTCGAACCCCGCCGCGTCGGGGCCGGCGACGCGGAACCCCTCGCGGATCGAGTCGTCCACGACACGGTCCACAATGCGGGCCGCGAGGGCGTCTTGCTCGTATACGGAATTTAGCTGCTCAACGCCGAGATCGTGGCGGCGGTAATGAAAGCCGGCCGAGGACTTATCAGCGGGGGTCGCCAGTCCGGTGATCGCGTTGGCGTAGGAGTCGGCGCGGAATTGTTTCGTTTCGTTTTTCATGGCGTCACATGTAGGCCCGGAGAGGTCCGGCCCGTTTTTCGGAAAGGGCGAGATCGTGGATCGCCCACACGAGGGCGTCCAAGCGGTCGGGAGACTTGCGGGAGTGGACCGGATCCCACTGGGTCAACTGATCCTCAAGTTTGCGAAACTCGCCGACGTGGTGGATCAACCCGCGTTCGGCAAGGGCTGAGACGGGTTCGGCCCGGGTCACTTTTCCACGCGAGGCGCGGACGGCCCGGACGTTGGCCCGAGGGTCCACCGCGCGGATCGTTGAGGTCACGAGGTCGCCCCCATTGTTGACCTCGGCCACGATTGAATCAGCGCTGTGGCGGATACTACAAGCCACCGCCGCGCGTGCCCACTCGACCGGCGCCCCTTTCATGGTCCGATCTTCCAAGATATAACAGTGGCCGAGGTTATCGATCCCGGCGACTATGATCCCCGTCTCGTCACTGTCCTCGTGGGCGGTCACCGCCGGATCGACGGCGACCACGACGCGGACAAGATCGGCGGGGGCCTTGTTCACGCGGTAAGCCTCGATCGTTTCAAGCGACCATAGGGCGCGCTCGTTTGTTGGGAGATAATCCCCCTCTAACTCTTGGCGACCGATCCGCGTGCCCGCGTAGTGTTCGCGGAACATGTCGCGGACGGACTCGGGCAAAAAAGGATTGTCGAAAGTCGAGGCGCGGGACACAACCGATCCCGGTTTTTCCTCCAACTCTTTTAGATCGGACGAGGGGACGGGGGTGGTTGTTAGCATCGATCGGGCGACGCCGACACGGATCGCCGGTTCGATCACCGCCCACCACGTCTTCGAAAAGTCGGGCCAGTGAGCGGGCTCGTCCGCCCACACCCACGCGAAGTTCGGCCCGCGGATCGACTCGGGCTTGTCGGCCGAGTAGATCCTCGCCCTCACCTTGTTGGGCCAAATTAAAAGGCCGTTCCCCGGTTCCCACGTTGGGATGAAATCGGGCGGCGCCGTGGCGAGGATCCCCGAGGGGCCTTCAACCATTGTGAATCGTGCATCCGAGTGAGTCCGGGCGATCAAACCGATCTCGCCGGTCTTGATGTTGCGTCTGTGCCTCGCGACCTCGTGGGTGGTCCTCGCGCCGGTGTAGGTTTTCCCCGTGCCTCGGCCCGCGCGAAACACCCACCGCCGCCACTCGCCGGGGGGTTGGCGTTGGTAGGGTAGACACCACGAATCCCAATCCGACAATAGGGTGATCATCTCCTCGATCGTCAAGACCTCCAACATCCGATCGACCTTGGCTTGGGTGATCGGTTTAAGTTGTTCGATGATCGCGGGCAAGTTCACGGTGGGGTTAGTCCTCCACAAATTCGGCGAGCTTGTCGGCGAGTTGTGCAAGAAGGTCATTCTTAATTGTCTCGCCCGTTTCGTCGTCGATCTTCGCGTTGGGGTTTTTGGAGTAGAGTTTGTTCCACCGTCGCTCTAAAAACCACATCTTGCACTTTGGATCCTCGGCCTCGATCACGTCGTGGAGGAGGCGTTGGTGTGCCTTGGCCTCGGCCTCCTCGATCGCGTCAATGAATCGACAATAGATTGACCCCTCCAACTCGCCGGACTCCCGGAGTTTTCGATCGCGCTTTCCTTTTTCAACCCAAGAAAAGAACGTCCGCGCACTGATCCCAAGTCGTTGGTGTGCGACGTATCGAAAATTTCCACGCTCCAACACGCCCACGATCTTGGCGATCTTGGCGTCGTCGAGGGTGAGAAGTTTCCCGGGTTTTTTAGACATCGAAAACCCCCAAGGTGGTGATCTGGCAAGACGAAACCTTAACCCCGGATCCGGGTGTTGTCCCAACGCTTGCAAATTGGATCGTCGCCACGATGTCGGCCGGGCTCGGGCTCGTGACTTGGGAAAAAACTAACCGACCGCTGATCGTCTTGGCGCCCGTCGTGAACGCGGGTGAGAGTCCCGACACCGGGGGGAACAACACCTCGTCCTCGAAAGGGGCGACGACGTCAAGTGTGAATCGAACGTACCCCCGATCGGCGGGGCCGGGGGCGGGTGCTGGATCGGGCGCGATCTGGCATGACCATTCCACGGCGTAGACTCCTACGGGGATCTCCTTGGGGATCGTCAAGGTCGCCGCGGTGACCGCTGCATTTGAGACGGTCGCGACCGGACCCGATACAAGGACTTGGAAAAACTCCACCCCCTCGGGGGTCGCCCACGCGCGGAGTTTGCCCGGGCCGGTCTTGCCCGGCGCCCCGAGATCGTCCTGGTATTCGATCCCGCCGCGTCGATCAAAGGCCGCCGCCGGTTCGTCGGGGCGCCGCCACACGTCCCCCGCCGCCGGGGCCGTGGGTTCGTCGGTGGCCTGCAACGCGGCGAGGCCCCTCGCCGGCGTCGTGGCGTTGAATTCAAGATCGAGGACTGGACCCCCGGCCACTTGGCCCTCGCCCTTGAGGGCGGCGCCTGTGGCCCCTGCGAAGACGCGGGCGGTGACCGCGACGCCGGACCCTCGAACCTGCCCGATCAATCCGTCGCAAGTGTCGAAGACATCCGCGGACATCCCGACCCCGCCGCCCGAGGCGATCGCCGCCACACCTACGCCGCCCGAGCTATTGGTCCCCAAGATCGTGGTGGCCGTCGCGCCCGAGTTTTCCACTGCGACGATCGCCGACGTCGTGGCCGCGGTGTTCCCGGCGTTGATCGTGGCGATCGAGGCCGTCCCGGTGGCGTCGGTTTCGATCAGGTGGGCGTCCAAGTCGGCGGCGTTTGTTCCTTGGCTCACCCAATCCGACACCCAAGCGCCCGAGATGTTGAAAAGATAATTCACGGCCTCGGCGTCCACCCCTTGGCCGGGTATAAATCCTTGGGCCGCCGCGGCGGCGTCCGCGATCTTAGTGTTGAAGCCCGAGGCCGGGCCGGATCCAAAGTTCAGATCGGTTGCGTGGGTGTAGGTTGTTCCTGGTTTGGTTGGCATGATGCTACTCGCAAGGTTGAGAGCCGATCGGGAAAGCGAAATTCCAAACGGCCGAGGGTGAGACGGCAACGGACGACGACGCCCAAATCCCGCCGTCGGGGATCGGTCCAACGGTGGCCGAGTCCCACAAAGAATCAGCACCGACGATGAAGATCACGCGGCCCAAGACCCCGGCGTATAAGGCCACACAAATGAAGTTCGCGAGGATCCCCAACTCGGCGAGGGTGATCCCGGGGATCGTCAATCTGAAATCATACGGGGGCAAGTTGATCAGGTTGATCGTACCCGCCGCCGGGCCGATGAACGTCCGGCAAATTCTCAAGATGTTGTTACTTGTCCCGGTCCAATTTCCGTCCTCGCGCGCGGCGGACAATATCAGATCGGTTTGGATCTGCAAGAACACACGATACCGATCGTCGGGGAACCCTTGACGGGGCAAGCCGATCACCGCGCCGATCATGTCGAGTTGGTCACCGATCGCCGTGGACAGATCGAACCCGTCGCCAACGTCCAAGGCAACGTCGGAGAAGTGGCCGAACCCCTCCGCGAAGTCGCAGAGCATGTCTCGAAACTTTCGATTCCCCCCGGCGTCGTCCATTTGAACCAACACCCGATCGTCGGCGAGTTGGCAAAACTCCGCCGGCCCCGACCCCGAGTCCACACCCCACAAGGATCCAAGCCCCCAAGGCGCCGCGGTTCCGAATCTCACAGAGCCACCACCGTGATCGCGATGTTGGGGGATTCAAAGTTAGGGCGTTCACGGATCCCCACTTCCACCGGATCGGCGAAGGGGCCGACCGCGGCAACTCGTGAGAGTTGGACGGTGACCGACACCGCCCCGGAAATTTGCCCGCTGTTTTGCAAGTCGAACACGATCCCGACGTACTCGAAACCAAGTTGATTTCGGCCGATGTCCGAGAAGTCGGATCGGGCGCGAGACAAGATCGCCTCGGTGACCACGTCGGCGATGTTGGGCGAGATCACTTGCTCGGTCCCCAAAGTGTTGATCGTGACGTCCACGAAAATATCCACCTGATCCACGAGATCGAACCTCACGAGTTGGGGTTGTCCCTCGTCGTCCGCCACGGTCACTATGTAGTCGGTCCCGTATGGTTCGCCCCCCGCGCCCGTCGCCGACCATATCGCGTCGCCGATCGATTGTTGAAGGGCCGCCGGTGGCGGGTTGGGTTGAGTTTCCACAAGAACGTCGAACGCCTTGAAAGGGATCCCGTCGGCGTCGGCGGGTTGGGTGTCGGGGTTGTGATACACGCGGACGGTTTCAACCCCATCCACCTTGGACACCACCGCCCGGATCGCCGCGAGGCCGCCGACGTTTTGAGAGAACAACTCGATCTGGCGACGGGTTCGAAAGTCTGGATCCGTCTCTTGGTCCCGGCCTTGATCGGCGTCGTCGGCCGGGTTGGCGAACCCGTCGAGGCCGGCGATCACCGTGACAAGCGCCCAATTCGTGTTCGCGTTGGCGATGATCGGGCCGGTGTCTACCGCTTGGAAAGTCGCGGCGATCGTCTCGGGGAACGGGCCGGCCGAGGTATACGGACCCCCCACCGCTTGCCACTGGGTTGAGTTGTCGGAGTTTTCGATCAAGTCTCCGTCGTTGACCGTGGCGATCCCCGAGAACGCGAGGAACCCTTGCACCACCGACGAGGTCGCACCGTTGCGAGTGGACCCGGTGAGGGTGGCGAGACGGTCGAGGGCCGCGCCTTGGGATGTGTTTGGATCAAATGACCGGTAGACCGCGAGGAGAGTTTGCTGATCGAGGGCGCGCAACTCCGAAACGATATTGACTAACTGGCCCATGATCGAGGTGGCCGATGTGTTGAGGTTGGTCCCGAACGTGGCGCGAAGTTTCGCAACCATCTCGGCCACGATCTGATCTTGGGTTTGGGTTTGGAGTCCGGCGGCGGTGAGAGCTAGGGTCATGGCGTGGCCTCGATCAAGGTTGAGAAGTCGATCTCTCCGTCGATCGACGTGGCCGATCCTGAAACGGTGAGGGTTCGATCCTCGCGGTTGAGTTGTAGATCCAGAGCGACCGTCAACACACCGGGCGTGTTGAGGATCGTCCGTTCGAGAATGAACTGGATCGAATTAAGGTTTGGGTTTCGTTCGGCAAAGATTACTTGGAGATAGGGCACCCCGGCCGATACGTCATAGACCGTTTCACCTAACCATGTTCGGAGTCGCATTGTGACGGCTTGCCCGATCGCCTCGGCCCCGTTGACGAACGAGAGATCGCCGTTGGTCAAGTCCATGTCGTAGTCGGTTAGTAAAAGGTCCATTTTATTCGGCGCTCACTTTCGGGGAGGCGGACGAGATGATCCCAAAATCCGACGGCGGGATCGGTGGAATGATCGCCCCGGTCACGGTCACCACCGCAGTCCCGGGGGGCGGCGCTTGGAGGATCGCCGCGATCGCGGAGATCGCCACGTTCACCGACGTGATCCAAGTGGACATCGACACGTCGGCCGCGGTGGTGTCGGTGAGACGGGCGACCCCGAGGGCGGCAAGTCGCCCAAGTTTGATCGCGTCGGACTCAAGGACGGCCGCGGCGTCGTCGGTGGGGGGCGTGATCGGATCGTTGTCCGGGTGGATGTTGGGATGAAATACCCCGTCCGCGAGGGCGTGGGTTATAGCCGACACGGGATCGACGGCGTCGCCGAGTTGGATCCACTGGCCGAGGTTTCGGTCTTGAATGTGAACTTCTCCCGTGTCCCCGGCGGCGAGTGGGAGAGTGAGATAGGACGACCCCGCCCGCGGCCACGCGACGGGGATCCCCTTGAGTTGTACGGCGGGCAACGTCGCCACCGGGTTGGGGTTGGCGGAGGTGGGTTGGGTGAAGTTGTCGCGCACCACTTGGAGGACGTCCACCGAAACGTCGGCGCGTTGGGTGGCGGTGTCGTAGGCGGTCACCGTCCCAACGGTGTGGGTTCGGATCTGTACCTTGAGATTTCGCAAGGACGCGCGGAACAAGTCGGCGAGTTTTGGGTCTTGGGGGATCTCGAATACCCCGGTTTGATTCTCGCGCGCCACTAGACCCCGCCCCCCTTGGACGCCGACACGGCCATGGTGGATTCACCGTCGGTGTTTCCCGAAAACGTCACCCGGTCCACGCGGTAGACTACCGCGCCGAACGGCCGATCGTCGTCGTCCAAGACTTGGACCTGGATCCCCGGTTCGATCTCGGGGTCGGCCAACGCGGTGAAGTCGATCCCCTTATCGTTGCGAGTGGTGTACGCGATCAAGCCGGTGGACGGCTTGACGATCGGCCCGGGTCGGTTGATCACCCCGCCGCGGAGGGCGATGAACTGCTCGTTCGTCACGCGCCACTCAAGCCCCAAGGTGTCCATGAATTCGTCCATGAGTTCGCGCGCGTTGTAGGCCCCTGCGATGTCGATCTTTTTCATCGCCGTGGACTTGGCGGCCTCGGAGACAAGCGCGCGCGAGGACTCGGGAAACCCCAACCCGAGGCCCCCGCCGTTGGGTGTACCCGGCGCGGCGGCTTGGAGGGTGGCGATCAACTCGACCGCGGCCACGACGGTGATCGCCTTGTAGGTGGCGGTGAAAACAGAATCACGGTTGGCGGTGTTTCCGTCGCCGATCTTGAGTCTCAAGATCCGATCGGTCGGGGTTCGTTCGTCGGGGATCAGATCCCACACGTCCCCAACGATCACCGTCTTGGCGATCCGTTGCCACCCGATCCCGAACGTCACCCGATACCCGGACAACTCGGGCCACGCGGTGATCCACGCCTCGGCGATCTCGCCGGCCAACACCGGCGCGAGGTTATAGATCGCGACCTCGGCTTGATCGGGGTTGGGCGTGTTATCCCGGGTGATCGTCCACTCGAATCGCAACCCCGACCCGTCGAGGTTGGCGATCGTCCCTTGCGCGGTGTCGAGCTTGACCGCCGGGATCAAAAACTGATCGAACGTCGCCACGGTTAGCCCGTCACCTCTTGGTAGTACAAGGCCGCGGCGTCGTCGGCCCAAGTGTCGAGCGTGGGATCGAACGGTTCCCCGGTTTGGGTGTTGACAAACAGCGCGCCCGGCGGGAGGGCGGTGAGATACTGATACGGGAAAAACAGATCCAACCCCGAGGCGATCGCCAGTCCGGTGATCAAGGGGGTGTCGTCGGCGTCGAACACGTCGAGGTACCACGACGAATCGATCTTGTTGGTGTAGGTGTCGAGGCGGACCCGGATCCCGTCGAGGATCACGACTTGCGAGGCGTGGGTGGACCCGTTGAATTGCGGCGTGATCTTGCGGATCGTCATGCGAACCCCCCGCCAAGTTGAGAGGGCACGCCCGGCGCGGGCGGTGGCCCGAGTACTTGAGTCCCCACCACCGGGGCCGACTGCGATCCGGCTTGGGTTGTGGCGTTGTTCCCCGTGGCCGAGGCGGCGGTGTCGGGGATCACGTCGTTGGCGGTGAGGGGTGACACGATCCGGGCCTCGACAAGTGACACTGTGATCAAAGTATTCTCGCCTTGATCTGGGTTCCAACTCCGAGAGATCGATTCAATGAACGCGCTAGCCATAGACACGCGGGGCGACACAACCATGATCGGTTGGCGGGCGTCGGCCAACTCCTCAAGGTTGGCGACGCGGATCAAGTCGGCGCGAAGCCCCGCAAACCCGGCCGACCCCACCGGGCCGAGATCGATCGACGAAACAAGCGTACCCGACACGGTGATCCGTTCGGGGTTCTTGTGGACGTTGGACGTTGCCGAGGTGAAGTCTTGGAGCGCGTTCAACGTCACCGAGTAGGATCGATCCACGTCCTCAGAATCAACCACGTCCAACGCGATCCGGTCGGAGGTGAGAGAGGGGATCAAGTCCCCGAGGGGTTCGATCGGTTGTGTGCCCGTCGAGTCGAGGCGATAAAACGCCATGGTTCGGGCTCCGAGGATCCCGCCGAGTGGTGATTTTATAAACGGTTGGACCATGGGATCACCTCACGAGGTTGGGTTGGAGTTGTTGACCCGCCGCCGCGAGTCGGGTTTGGAATTCTTTTTTGATCGCCAAGGCGGCCTCGCGTGCGACCTCGCCGGGTTCGGCGTTGGACCGGATGATCTGATCGATGTCAAAAGAGTAATTGTTATTCGTGATGTCCACCGCCACGGTGGGTTCGATCGCCTTGGTCGAGGGGGTGGAGGCGGCCATTGATTCAAGTTGCGCGGGGTCGGCTGCTAACACCTCGGCCAACGTCGTGGCGGATTTCGGTTTGGCCTTGGCCTTGGCCCTACCCTTGCCGCGGGGGGTTTTTTTCTTTTTCTTTTCCTTTTCGGCGCGGTTAAATTCTAGTAGTTCCCTGTCTTCGAAATTCGCGCGCGCCGCGTCGCTCGCCCGGGTTTTAAATGCCTCCCGATTAGCTGTTGACCCTTCGAGCTTTTTCAGTTCCGCGCGGCTGGCGAGGATTTGACGGCGCTGATTCATGTTCGATTTGTTGAATCTGAAAGCGCCCGGACCCGCTTGGTTTGTTGCTATCAGCGCCTCCCGTGTTGAGATGTCTTTTTCGATCTTCGCGGCGGCGGCGGCTGTTTTTGGATCTGCGAATCGATCACTTAAGAATTTAGTCTTGCCCCTCTTTTTTGTGTCGTTGTTCCCCGACGCACCCGCAAGAGCCCCCCCGACCGCGTCCCCGACATCGATCGCGAGAGGGATCAAGGCGATCAGCGCCCCGGCGATCAATCCGATCGGGCCGAGGGCGCCGGCCGCCGCGATCCCCATAGATGAAAAACCCGTAGCCATGGCCGCGAACGCTTGGGCCATTTTCGCCCCCGCGAACAAGGCGATCAACTTGTCCACGTTTTCGACTAAGAACTTAAACGCCGACGCGATGGATTCCAACGTCCCGAGAAAGTCGCCTTGCATGAGGCGGCGAACAGCCCGGATCGCGCTTGTCAATGTGTCGGCTAGGATCTTCGCCAGTCCTTTGGAGTCTCCCCCGGCCGCGTCTCGGATGTCGGAGATCAAGAGCTTGAACTCCTCAAGCGGCCCCATTTCGGCGACCGTCAAAAAGAACGTGGCGATCGCGTCCTTGGCGTTGGAGATGATCCCGTTGAGAGTCCCCATCTGTTCGGCCATGGCGCCGGCGAAATTGTTCTTACTTAGATCGATCAGGTACTTCTCGATCTCCGCCGAGTTTTTCCCCACGGTCTTGGTCACACCTCGAAAGGTAAAGGAGACGTTATCCCCCTCCGACTTGGCCTTGATCCCGAACTCTTTTAGCCGTTCGAATTCCCCCGTGGTCGCGTCGGCCACCGCCTCGATCAGTTGATCAAGTTCTTTCCCCATCGCCGAGGCCGTGTCACCGTAAGCGGTCAATGCCTCCTCGGAGGGGGTGAGTCCGAGATTCGTCAACTTGATGAAGGCCCCGGTGATCTCTTCGACTTGGAACGGGGTATTTTTTGCGAACTCGCGAACGAACCCCAACGCCTCCTCGGCGCCCTCGGCGGATCCCGTCGCGGTCTTGAGTTGGGCGCGCAACTTCTCGAACGTCGCACCCGTCGTGAGGGTCGCAGTACCTAGCGCGGCGATCCCCACGCCCACGCCCTTGATCACCGTGGCGAGTCCCCCGGCAAGTTTGCCCGCCACCTCGGATGTTTTCCCGAGCTTGTCGATCTCCTTGGTCGTTTTTTCCACGCCCTTGGCCGCGCCACCGGCCGCGCCCTCCGTCTTTTTTAGTTTTTTCGTGAGGCCGTCCGCGGCCTTTTCGGCGGATCTGGCGTCCACCCCGATCTCAACCAACAATTCTGCGACGGTGATCGCCATGGCCTACGCGTTCCCCCGCGTCTCGTTTGAGTTCATCATAGCCGCACTTTTCCACGACTCGGCGGCGTCGGACATCTCGATCAAATCGTAGAGCCCGTTTAGATCGATCGAGGTGTGCAACGCGTGAAACGTGGCCGCGTCGATCCCGTCGCCGTTGGAGCACGCCACGAACAGATCCCAAGGCACGTTCGGCGGCTTGATCCCCTTGTGTCGCCCGCCCCCCGTCGCGGCCCGAGGCCACGAGGGGATCGCCTTCCGGGTTAGGGGTTCGTGAAATTTACGCGGCCAACCCACAAACAAACCTCCAAGAGGTGGCGATAGCGCCCGGCGAAGTGTTGATCGAAATGAGTGTGAACCGACCCCGGGATCTCGGCGTCGCCAACCCGGACGAGGTCGGCCGCGGTTGTTTTAAGCATGTCTCGGAGGACCAAGAGGCCGTCGTCCTCGGCGGCGGCCCGTGAGATCTCGGAGATCATCGCCCCCAAGACCTTGGGGTTTGTTAGTAGCTTGTCGCGGTCCTCCTCGGACGTGGCGAAAAATAAGCCGGTGAGAGAATCACCTAGCAACGCCACGAGGCGGGGGAGGATCTTGAGTCCGTCCGACGCGGGCATGGTTTGAGTTGTGTAGGCGATCCCGTCGATCGCTTGGGTGTGTTCCCGAATGACTCCCATTGTTTTGTTTTCCTTTTCCGGTGGGTCATGTTCCCACCCGGTTTGCGTTTTGATCGAGAGGTAATTGGATCACCGTCTCGAAGTTGAAGATCCAAGTGAGGATCGTTGAGGCCGTCCCGCGTTGGGGATCGGGGATTGTTGATATATAAGATCGCGAAAAGGTTATGATCTCGCGGGCGGAATTGTCGATCAAGATCAACGGGGCGACGGCGGATCGAACGAACCGATCCGCGGTTGCCAGTGCGACAAGGGCTTGATTCACCCCCGACTCTTGATCGATCAAGACCGCCACCTCGCCGGACGTGTCGGGGTTGAACATTCGAACAACCCCGCCCACTCCGTTGGGTTTCTGGGTCCACGTTGGCGCGTTTCGTGTCACCGAAATGAACGCCCCTTGAGCTAGGCCCTCGGACAAGTCGAGGCCAAGCCAAGTAAGCGAAACAAGATCGGGGGAGTACGCGCGCAATGGTTAGGTTCCCACGAGGTTGGTCAATTGCGCGGTGTCTTTTTGGACGTTTTCAAAAGCAAACACCCAAGAGAAAGTCGCCGACTCGGTCCCCCGCGCCTCGTCCGGTTCGGTGGTGATGAACGAATTCTGGAATGTCATCTTGTAACCGCTTGACGAATCGGTGAGGACCATGCCCCCCACGATCGAACGGGTCGCCGGGTTTTGATCCGCCGCCGCGAGGTCGAGGAGTGATTGATGGAGTTGGGACTCTTGATCCACCACCACCGAAACGGTCCCGGTTCGGTCGGGGTTGTAGACCCGAACGGCCTTACCTTGGCCCGTCGGCTTGACGGTGAAGGAGGGCGCGTTTCGTGCCTCGGTGATCGTGGTGCCTTGGGCGAGGCCGGGCTTAAAGTCTAACCCTTGCCAGGTCAACTCAACTTGATCGATGCTGTATTGTCTCATTGGTTATCTCCTAAAATGCGAGGTTGATCGTTAGTTCAAGTTTCTGGATCGCCCCGGCGAGTGTCGCTTGGGCGGTGAGGGATAGGACGCGGTTTGTCTTGTCCGCGGTGGACACCTCGGACACGTCGGGGGCTGAAACCGTCGGCGGGGCGTCGCCCGAGAAGTGACCGAACGACACGCCCTGATCGAGTACGCCTTGGACGGATCCCACGATGATCGAGATCCCCGCGTTGGTATACGGTACTTTTGTCCCGGCGTTCACGAACGTCTCCAACACGGCCTCCTCGGTTCGGAGCTTGACCCAATCCACCGTCGTGGTGGTGTCGATGAATCGACCGCTCGCCATGGTCCCCTTTGAGGTGAACGATAGGCCCTTATTTCGGCCGTACAAGTTGGCGTCGGCGCCATAGATCGAGTTTGCGAACGTACCCGTTACATCGTCAAAGGGCACGCCGGAAAGGGATCGATACGCCCAGATCCCGACGCCCCCGGGCGTGTCGAGGTTGAGCCCTCCGCCCGACGAGGTCCACGCCCCGTCCAAATATTCGGCGTCGTCGTCGTGGTAGATCAAGGCGGATCGGTTGTATCCCAACGCCTGCAACGCAAGCGCGGCCACGAGGCCCGCGTCGTCGGATTGGAAGATCGCGATCTTGTCGCGTGACTCGGTCCACGCGGCCACGTCGGCGATGTCGGCGTCGGCCCTGGATTCAATGTTTGTGATATACCAAGTATCCGATCCCTCCGCCTCGATCGCGTCCATGGTCGTGGTGTAGTTTCCAGCGTCGCCCGCGGTTTGTTGGCCGATCAAAAGTGAATCGACCCCGTCGCCTTGGGAGAATACGGCCGACGCCCACGCGTAGATCGCCGGTTCTGCGCCCGACGAAAACCCGAACGCGACCACCTCGGCGAGAGAGAAAAATGGGCCGTGTTGGCGATCGGAGCTTATGGTGCTCGTGAAAGTGAAGACCCCGATCGGGATCCCAAAGGCGAATTTGTCGGCGGTAACTCCTCCAACATTCACGGTAACGTCTACGAATTCAATTATTGCGGCTGGCATGATTCCCCTATGGTGCGGTGATTGTTGCGGTGACTTGGGCGGCGGTTGTGCCGTCCGGGTTGAGCACGGCGATCGCCGCGTTTACAGTTTCGATCGTGTCCACTGGATCCACCCAAGCGGCGATCATCGACACGGTGAAATCTAGCGAAACTCGGGACTCCCAATGTCCCGAGGTGATCGCCGATAGATCGGTGGGGGCGCCCTTGGCCCATAGTCCGACGCCCCACCCTCGGAGTGTTTCGACGTAGGATTCTGTTTGCATGGTCGCCAAGGCCGAGGCGGCGATCGACCACGCGCCGTTACGGATCTCGCGGCCTTTCGAGTAGGTCTGCAAATTGATCAGAGCGGTCTGTGTGCCTTGGGTCACGAGATAGGCTTGAGGGTCGAGGACGACCGCGCCGGCGGCGAGGGGGCCGACGATCTCCACGGTACGCACCCCACCGCCCGACGTGGGGGTGATCTCCACCCCGTCGGCCCCGGTGGGGGCGGCCGTTCCCGTCGCCCCCGTGTCGGCTGCTATGGACGCCGTGAGGGCGTCGCGAATATCGCCGATCGTGTCGGTCGCCCCGGCCTCGTGGGTGTAGTCGGTCCCGTTGAAACGGATCAGATACAAGGCCCCGGAGGTGGCGGCGGTGACCGTGACGATCGCCGAGGTGGCGGGCAAGATCGGAGCGCCGCGCTTGCCTGATCGGTTCCACGGTTGAGGGCCGCCGATCATGGTCAAGATCGCGAGGTTGCCGGGGAGTGTTTCGTAGCTCGCCTCATTGTAGCCCCACGCCACGCCGACCGGGGCGAGGGCCGAGGAGAACACCTCAAAAAGTCCGCGTTGGACTCGGTCGAGTCTGATCGGGGCGGGGATCATTGTTGGATGTCCTCCAACACGCCGATCGAGATATACACCGCACCTTGAGGGTCATAGTTTTGAGTTTGGGTGATCCGATACCGGCGGCCCTGATAGGTGATCACGTCGGCGGCTTGCCCACCGTCGGAAACAAACAACCGGCGGCGGGTGTAAAACTCGGCGCGTTCGGAGTTGCGATCCGCCGATCGGTCGGAGTCTAGATCCCGCCCGGTCGAAACGTGGGCGGCGATCGGGTTGATCGAAAACGTCGCCGGGGTTGGGGTGTCGTAGCCCCCCCACGCGTTGGCCACGGGCGCGCCCGAACGATCGACCATGAGGGGGCCGACGTTGAGTGAGTCCACGAGGGACGCGACGGTGGACAAGAGCACCACGGCGATCAGTCCTCGGAGCCTTTCGGCCGGGTTGGGAAAACTTGGGCGGCGTCAACCGCCCCTTGGATCCCGGCGTAGGCGATCCACACGATCGCGAAGTTTTGCCAGTCCCTCGCGAGGGCGAGGGGGACCGAGGCCGCGACGGCGGCCCAAAACTTGCGCGAGGTGATCGTCTTGTGGATGAATGATTTGATCTCGTTTTTCACTTGCGCAACAACTCCCGTTCTTTGGCCTTGAGCGTTTCGGGTTTTCGGGGCGCGCGGCCACGGTTGCCCCCGGCGATGTGTTCGAGAATATCGCCTTGCCACGCGGACGCGTCAATCAGATAGCCCTGGACGTCTTCGATTCTTTCCACGTCTTTTTTAACCGCGCTGAAATCTTCGACGGCGACCTCCACGCGGTTAACCCGGTCCTCAACGATCGCGGCTTTTTCCCTGTCCATCTCCGATCCTTCGCGGATCATGGACTCGACCTCGGGCGAGTTCGGCTTGGATTGGACCTCGACCGCGGCGATCGTGATCGAGGCGACAAGAGCCACACCCCCGCCGACTAGCGCGGCGATCTCTCGGACCGATCGGGCCTTCCGTCCCATGCCCTCAAGATCTAAGGCCGCGACGATCGAGGCCGCGAGTCGATCATTTTCTTGATCGGTCATTATTCCTCATATCCGATCAGTGTCCCGGACATCGTTAGCGTGCCGGTGGCCTCGTCATAAAAAACTCCCGCGGTGAAAGGTAGCGCCTCCGCGAAAGTGTGGGAGACGGTTGTAACCGTCGAGGATCCCGCGCCTGGATCTGGTACGAAGATCGGGAGGACGATCGGCCCCGCGACGGTGAGCCCGTCGCGGATCAAAAGTTGACCCAACGAATTCGCGGACTGTTCAACGGTAACGATCATATCAGTGACGTACAAAGTTTTGCCCGCCGTGACTGTGTATTCAAGGGTCGGGACGGTGATCGCGTTTGTCACGATCTGGATCGGCGTCCTCCCCGGAAGCTGCGACGGACGGGCGCCAGAGACGACTTGCAAGTTCTGCGAAGTCCCGGCCGCGTTAGTGGTCGGGGCGGTCGAAACGTTATTGTACGCTCCCCCGGTGTCGGTCCCGACTAGGATCGATCGGTTCAATTGGGCGACCATACCGCCCGCGATAAAAGCCGTGAGTCCGAGGATCTGCGGACTAAGAGAGGTGTGGAGGAATTTCGTCTCAAAGAAGAAATCGCCTTGAGCAGCGCCGCCGTTCGTGTATTCGTATTGCACGAAAGGGGTGAAAGCCGGGGCGGATAGAAGTTGAAAACCGTTCGCGGCTGCATAGGGAATCGTGAGGAGTCGGACTTGATCCGCTCCTCCCGCATCGGAGTACCATCGGACTGTGATCGTGCCGTCCACGTCGCTGACAATGTGCGTGTCAACTTGAGTGAATCCTTGCAAGTCGAGGACTCCCGAGGCATAGACGCCTCCCCCTCCGAGGGTCGCGGTCGTTAGGTACGCTTGAAAAGCTGCGGGTTCTGCTGGTTGGTACGCCATGATTTTCCCTTAATAGATCCACCAATTCGAGCCGTCCGAGATCGCGGTTATCATCTCGAATTGTTCCGCGAGGAGGAGCCCGGTCGCGGAGTAGTCTGTACCATCGATCGTGATCCCGCCCCCACTTGTGCGGACCTCGATCCCCGTGATCGTCGAGGTGATCGCCTTGACTGCGACCCGCGATCCCGCGGCCGGGGTGGGGAGGGTGATCACGCAAGCCGCGACATCCACGAGGACAAATTCCCCGTCCACCGCGGACCTCGTCGCGGTCGTTTCGGTGGCGACGGTCCACACCGCGCCCCCGCCACCCGCGGCGGTCCACGTCGAGGACGACACGCCCACGGTGGTGGCCTGATACAGACCCGGGGCGCCCGACTCGATCACGCCAAAGTCCAACGCGGTCAACCCGTTCTCGGTCCCGAGGGCTTGGAGTTCGGCGAGGGATCCACCTTGCCAGAGTTTTGAGGGGCGTTGAATCATGGAGCTGGAATCTCTCGGACCTCGACCGCGCGCGCGGTCCATTTGACATTGGTTGCGGCCTCGCCGGTGGCAGTCAAGGTCACGTCGTCACCGACCACCACGAGGGCCGGGGCGGCGGTCGTGAGTCCGACGCGCGACACGGTGGCCGTGGGGTTGAGGACGAGGACCGCGCCCCCCGTGCGGTAGTACAGGCCGCCCAAGGTGGCGTCTAGGACTTCACCCCCGCCCGCGGCGTCGGTCTTGCCTTGGGCCTCGACTTGGATCCGGTAGGCGTCGCCGTCGGTGGTGAGAGTCGCCAGGGTGGCAAGACTCACCGGGACCGCGTCGGCCGTCGTCGTGTCGTAGGACTTCGCGCCTTGGTTGATCCCGTAGAGGGTCAAGATCGCGTCGTCGATCATGTTGGACCATAGCTGCCCGGCGGCGGTACTGATCGCCGTGGCCGGGGCGGCTTGCCCGGGTTCGTCCACCTTGAGGTCTTGGGCGACGTCGGCCCATGTCCCGTCCGACACGGCCGAGGCCAGCCAGGTGGAGAGGGGGATCGAGAAGTCGATCACGCTTGTGGGGTTTGCCATGGCTTAGAACGCTTTTCCTTTCGCGGTGATTTGACCGCCGATCCTCACGGCCCAAGAGATCGAATCTCTTAGTTTGAGGGTTTCAATTAAGGGGAAATCAAACCCCTTCTTTTTGACCGTCGCCGGGGCGTTGGGTTTTGCCCAAGACCCCGATGTGCGGATCTTGTCGCGGACCATTCCAACGATCACCGCGCCGACGTTGCCCAACTCGGTGATCGGGTCGCCTCGACCGCCGACGGTGAACCCGTCCGCCCCGAAAACTTGGGCCATGGACTTGGCAAACTTGTTTTGTATCTTGTCGCGGTTTTCGAACACCGACGATCGAAGGAAAGACCGGGCGGGGATCCCCGCGTGCCTCGGGCCGGCCGGGGTTCCGAATTCGTTATACATGGCGACCGAGGCGACGTTAGCCCCCGTGCCCTTGTAGGTGTCCAATCCGTCTTGCCCTTGTACCCCGACGGTCAAGATCGTGGATTTCATAAACTTGAATCGTCCGGCGATCTCCTCAAGGCCCGACACGTCAAGCGTGACCGTTGCCCGGGCGGCGGCCATGGACCCGCGCGAGTCGATCCGCTTGGACCTCACCACCCGCGCCCCACCCAACCACGAACCGTGTTAGGGGACACAAGGAAACGCCGGCCCGCAACGGGGGCGACAAATAGCGATTGTTTAAGTTGGAGATAGAGCCGCCCCCACCTCGTGGTCGCGAACGACGGATCCAGCCCGGTAGCCGTCCCGACGGCCGCAAAGGACTCTTCGATCTTGTCGATCTTGCGCCGGTTCACCGGGCCGGCCTCGCCGCCGTTGGCAACGGTTAGCATGTGCGCGGTTAGATATTCGTGGGCACACTGTGCCTTGGTCCCCCAACATTCGAGGTTGATTTGAGAACACGCACAAGCGAGGGCTTGATCGATCAAGGCGGCGCCGCCCACGAGGGTGTCGCCGGTGAGGAGTTGGAACGCGCCCACGGGCTTGTCACTGATCGCGTGGAGTCCGTCTACGCCGGTTTGGATCGAGTCGATATATATAATGTTCCCCGACACTGAGGCCGTGGCGAGTTGGCCGGCGACGTTGATCGAGGCCGCGAGACTTTCGGCCGTGTCGGTCGAGGTCGCCCCGGCGAGGTACTCCGATCCGAGAATGGGCGACGCCGCCACGGCGGTGAAAGCAAGAGAGATCACCGGGGAGTCGGACGCCGATCGGATGGAGAATCGATCGCCGGGGGTCGCCGCGTTGGGGACCACTCGACCCGAGGAGGTCGATCCGTAGGTCGCGAACTCGGGCGCAACGGCGAGAAACTCGGCCCGGGTGGCGCAAGCGGCGGGCACGGTTAGACCTCGCCCCCGGCTTGGAGTTGCACGATCCGGGCCTCGATCGCGGTGAGGATCTTGGGCGCGGTGTGTTCCTGATACAGTGCCGACAACTCGTCGAGGTCGATCGACTTGCCGATCCGGGTGATCACGGTTCGCCAGTGGGGGCGCTTGGTCGCCTTGATCTCGGTTGGCACCTCGGGCTCAACCTCGGGGGCGGCTGTTTGTTTTCGGGGGGTGTCGGACGTCACGACGATCAGCCCTTGGGTGATCATCGCGTCGATCGGTTCTTTGCACACCCACGCCTCGGCGACGTCGTCGGGAGTAGTCACCGACGCGCCGGGGTCCACGATCTCGGTGTACTCCCTCGCGGCTACCACGAGGACGAAAGGGGATCTGTTTTCAATGGACGCCATAATCTTGAAAGGTGGCCGCCACCCGGAGAATTGAAGGACGGGCGGCGGCCGAGGAGGGATTAGATCCCGTCTAGTCGGAGGATCGAACGTGGGCGGGGGACCATGACCCCGCCGAAACGCGTTTCAAACGCAAGTTTGAAACACAAGTTTTGCTGCATTGGGGGAAGCGCTTGCATCAGCATGGGGAACACCGCGCGGAGGCGGGTTGATTCGTTGCGGTAGGCGAGCATGGAGGCGCCGCCCGTGGCCGAGACGTCGTTTAGTCCCGGTTCCCAATCCCAACGGGTGATCATCGGGAACGCCCGTTGCAGGTATTGCAAGACGGTGATGTCCGACGCGATCGAGTTTTGGAGCGTTGACAAGCGGGTGTAGCTCGCCACGTCCATGATCACGGTGTCGGGCACTTCGACGCCGCCCGACGCGTTGATCAAGGCGTTGATCGCCGTGGTCACGTCCTCGACAATATCCGCCGCGATAGCGGTTTGCCAGGTGCCGTTCACCGCGTTGGCGACGACGATCCCCGAGTGGTTGGTTACACCCTCCAAGGCGGAGGCGGCGTCACCGGTTCGGATCAAGTCGTTGAGGGTTCGATCCATCGCCTCGCGCGCGGATCGGGCCTTCTCGGTCGCGATGTCGAACAGCCCTTGCATACGGGCCGATCGGATCTCTTGCGTGGAGTAGGTGACGCCCACCGCCACGGTCTTGATCGAGCGAATGTTGTTTCGCCCGGTCAAGTCCGCCATGGGGATGTCGGTGGAGTGGTCAGACACGATCGAGGCCCGGCCACTTGACTCGGACTCGACGTAGCTATACTCGGTCGCGCCCTCGTTGAGTGAGGTCGAGATCGGGATCAATCCGCCGTTCATCCACTTGGTTTCGGTGAACTCGAACCGGAACAGTTCGGCAAACGTCGCCGTGACAAGTTGTTGAGCGAATAGCCCGGTTTGGGTGTCGTGGCGGAACATCGGGAGATCCCGAACGCTATCTGTAATTTGTTTTAGACTCATGATGCTCCTATGGGCGGTTGATCTTGATTCGCGCAAGACCGGCGGCGGTGGTTGTAGTTCTGAAAGTGCAAGCGGCAAGGGCGATCGCGTCGCCCCCGTCCGCGTCGGAGCGTAGGCCCCCGAGGACTTGGCCCACGGCGTTGACAACGATCCGGGCGAAGACTCCGCCACCGGCGGCCACGGCGTCCTCGACGTTGGCGAACAGTTCGCCCCCGCGCATGATCGCCATGGTGGCGCCGCCAAAATAACCATCGTCCACAACCGGATCGCCTTGGTTCACATTCATGTCGAGCGATCGGATCGTGATCCCGAGCACGTCGGCGTCTACTGATCCACCGGCCAAGAGCCCGGCCTGATCATCGAGGGCGCCTTGGACGACTGCGACCCCGAGGCCGATCGTAACACCGCCCGCGGCGGTGACGGCCGCGACGGTCAAAGCCGAGGGGGCCGAGGGGGCCGTGATCGTGTAGACCGATCCGGGGTGGATGAACGTCAAGGTGAGGACGTTGGTAGCCGAACTCGCCACGGTGATGTTGAGGAGGTCGGGGTCAAGGTCGGCGGCGGCCTCAAGGCCAGCGGCGATCTGATCGGCCGTGTTCCCGGCGGCCGTGAAGCTAACCTGAAACGTCCCCTCGGGGCCGTCGATCTGGACGGTGTAAACGCCGTCAGTGGTGCCGCCCACGGTCACGGTTGAGACTTGTGATAACAACGGGTTTTCGTAGCTGTCCACGGTCCACGGGGACATGCTCGCGATCTGTCCGTTGATCGCTACGGGTTGGTTATATTGGAATTGGGGCACGGTTAGCCTATAGCCTTAGGGGTTCGGAGGTTGTCAAGATACGCCGCAAAAAGGGCGTCGGGATCGGCCGCGTCGGTTTTCGACTCGGGGTTGGCGGTCGCGAACAGTGCGGCCATGGTATCGGCCTCGGCGGTGGCGCGGGATCGGTGGAGGTCCACCGCGGCGTCGAACGACGCGCGGAGATAGCCCACGTCGTTGGCGTTGTTATCGAGGCGAGGCGCGAGGGTCGGGGACACGGCGAGGATCGCCGCGCGCATGATCTCGGAGTCGCTCACTCCGTCGGTCTTGGCGTCGGGGCCTATGATGTCCCGGGCCGTGGTCACGAGTCGAACGCGGGCGTCAATGCGGGCGGACTCACTCGATCGGGTGTCGTCGAGCTGCGCTTGGAGGGCGTCAACTTTGGCGCGTAGGGCGGAGTCGGAATCCATGGATTCGTCTTCGTCTTCGTCTTCGTCCTTGGGTGGAAATGTTGGCGTAGCATCGGCGCGGAGTTTTTCGATCTCGGCGGCCACTCGGGTGGCTACCTCGATCGACTCGTCGCCGATCTGGATCGCGCGGGTGTCCTCGCGTTCCGGGGTGTCGGGGGTCGGTGTTTCGTTCATCGTTTCGATTCCTTGGATGGTTGATCGGCTTGCGCCGGGGGTGTCAAGGATCCGGCACGACGGCCCGGCCCTACCGCGATCAACCACGGCTAAGTGGTTCCCTCGGATTTCGGTTTGCCTCGCGGCGTAGGTCGCCCCACCGGGCGCGACTCCTTGGTCTTGGATCACGCGGGAGGTGTACCCGCATGACAATTCTTTTTTGCCGCCGCGGATCGCCTCGATGGCGTCGGCGTCGGTGATCTGGATCGTGGCCCGCACGAACTCGCCGTCCCGGCGAACATCGGTTCCCACCGATCCGATCTGGACATCTCGGACGGTGGCCGCCGTCACGAACCCCGCGGGGTGATCGTCGGTCACCACGGCGAGGCGGAACGAGTCGAGGGTGTCGACGTTGAACACCTGATCGTCGGTTCGTAGCTCGCCCCACGTCTCGCCCCCGGCGTCGGAGTATTCGAAAACCCCGGTCCGAGTTAGGCGGGCGTCAACTCGGAGGAACCCCGTCTCGGGGTCCACGGTCGCCAGTGCCCCATCGGTCCTCTCGGGGTCGGTGTGGATCTCGCCCACGATCCGATCGACACGGATCACCGCGTCGGCCTTGGCCTCGACCTCGGGGGTGGTTGGCGTGTCGGTCAACCCCACCGCTCCCTCGGACTCGTGGCGGCGTCGGAGCGATCGACCGTGCGATGTCCCGCGGCGTCGGTGCGCGGCGTCTCGGGCGACGTGGGGGCGTCCTCGGTGGACGTCTCGGCGTCCTCGCCTCGGGCGGGCGTCTTGTCGCGGGGGTCGGTCACGGGTCCACCCTACCCCCACCCCGTCGCGATATGCAACCCCGCCCCCGAATATGCGGAAAGTATGCGGAATTCTGCATATATCCCGCATGTTCTATCGCCTGCGCGGGCGGCGCGCCCACCGACACCGGCGATCGAGGTCGCCCACCCACCGCCGATCCCACTGGGGCGGGTCGGGGTCGTGACAGATCCGGCGGAGCTTGCCCGCGGCGATCCACGCCGAGACGGCGGGGACGTCCAAGATCCACGGCGGGAGACACGGGATCCCGAGGTGGTCCACGTGATACGCCGCCACGAGGCCCCACGCGCCCCGAGACCCCCACGCCCGGGGGTCGGGGGGTTGGCACCCCGGGCGGAGTCGGCCGGCCCTCACGGCGCGAGGGTAGGCGACGAGGGAGATCCACTCGTCCCGGGCGTGGAGGCCGACCCGGTGGCACCTCGATTCCCTCTGGCAGATCTCGATCAAGGCCGGGGCGGCCTCGGGGATCCCTCGGACGGCCGCGACCACCCGGGCCGCCGGGGCGGGGTCGAGGAGGACGAGGGCGATCAGGACTCGGAGCACCGCCCGACCCTACCACGGCGACCCCCCGGGGCCGGTGGATCCAAACCCCCCGGGGCCGATTTGAATCCGGCGCGGATCTGCGCGGTTTCGCCCTCAGTATTCTCTTATTAAAAGACGCACAATAATAGGAAAGAGTGTCCTCAATTCGCACCGTGGGGGGTTACAGAACACCGTTTTGTCGGGTTTTTTTCGGATTCTCCCGGATTCTCCCCGATTCTCTTTTGCGCGGTCCTCGCAATAAAAAGCACCCGATACGTTGACACCCCCGCACCCGTGGGGGTACGTTGCAGGGGTCGGGGCAAGGCGCCCCAAAGGAAAACGAACAATGACAACCGATCAAATCTACGCCGCCCTGTCCCCCGTCTCGGGGATCCTCATGTACGCCGCCAAGGCGCCCGACCTCGCCGAGGCGATCACCACCTACGCCCGAGAGATCGGAGCCTCACCCCGTGAGGCCGCCGACGAGGTCGAGTGGTACCGGCTACCCGCCGACACCGAGATCGACCATTGGGATCACGTGTGGGACGACGATCAACGCGCCGAGTGGGACGCCGCCGAGCCTCGCCAGATCCCCGATCATCTCGTGAGGGACGCCACCCGCGAGGCCCTCGCGAGGCGAAACACCCCCGCGAAAAGTGACCTCCACTCCGAGGGGCTATACGTGATCAACGGAACAATGCACGGCAAGATCGCGGTGTATCTCGATGAGGCCACGGATCGGTTTTTCCTCGCCGCCGTCGCCGACGTCATGGAGGCCGGCCGGATCGGTGACTATAGCCTGTGGTGCGCCGTGGGCGGTGGCGTCGGTGAGGACGACGGTTACGAGGACGAGGACGACGCGATCGTGGACGCCCTCCGCCTCCAAACCCCCGCCGAGGTGGCCTCATGAGTCGCCCCGATCTATCGGGGACATGGACGCCCCTATGGTCTGGCGACACCTCCACGGGCCGCCCCTTGGTCCTCGTGGCCCAAGGCGACGGCCCCAACCCCCGGATCGCGGTGTGGCCCCGAGACGTCGGCGGGGCCGTCCCGCTGTGGCTTGGATCGGCCGCCGACCTTGAGGCCGTCGTGGTCCATGGTGAGACGCCGATCACCGGGTGGAGTGGCCACGCCCTGATCGCCGCGTGCCGGGCCGTCTCGGACTACGTCGCGGACGTGTGGCACCCCGCCGACCACCTCCACTCGTCCGGGTGGGTCATGTCCGAGGACGATATGTCTTGCCGGTGGGGCGTGTGGGAGTTGGCCCGCGAGGCGTCCGACGTGCGGATCCTCGGCGCCGCCGGGGCCTCACACGTCGCCGTACCTCGGGACGTCCTCGCCCGCCTCGCCCGAGATCGGAGGACCGACCCGTGAACGACTTCGATCGCCAGATCCTCGCCTCCGAGATCGGAGGACTGATCCGCGACGCCCGCGAGGGCTTGGGCCTCTCGGTCGCCGCCCTCGCCGACCGCCTCGACGTCTCGCGTCAATGGCTCACCCGGGTGGAGACGGGCGAGACGATCCCCAACATCCGCCGCCTCGTGGAGATCGCCACCGCCCTTGAGGTCGAGACGGCGAAGATCCTCCCGGACTGATCGCCGTGCATGACTGGACCAAATTCGAGGCCCTCCACGCCGCGTGGGGGCCGGCGTGGAACGTGATCCCGACGCCCCCCGAGGCCAAGGGGCCAAGGGTTCGAGGGATGAAATTCGGGCACCTCAACAAACCCAACTCGCCCCGCGTGGAGTTGGGCGACGTCGAGGCGTGGAAGTTGCTTTTCCGTCGATCTCGCGTGCCCTCGGGCACGATCGGCGGATATATCCTGCCCGCCTCGGGGATCGATCACGCCCTCGCGGTGGTGGACGTGGACGACCCCGCCCAACTCGGGCGGGTGCTCGATGTTTTCGGAGATAGCCCCCTCAAGACCACCCGGGGCGGCAAAGTGAAGCACCTATATTTTAGACTTCCCCGGGGCTTGCGCCTTGAGGAGATCCGACGGGTCCACCGGATCGGTCTATGGGGCCGGGGATCGGTGGACGTGATCACCACCACCGGGGTGATGTTGCCGGGGTCGATCCACCCCGACGGCGCCCCCTACGAAACGACGGCCGACGTATCGCCCGAACTGATCGCCGCCCTGCCCGTCCTCGACACCGCCCCGATCGAGGCCGCCGCCGAGGAGTGGGGCACGCCCGAGCAAGCCGCCGCCGTGGACCTCGCGCCCTACCGGGGCGACACCACCGAGGGCGCGGGGTTCCTCCACCTATCGTCCCCGGTCATGCGCGCGACTCAAATTCATTGTGGGTTCGTGTTGCCCGACACCCCGATCCAAGGGGCCGACGGCCGAGAATACGCCGCCGCCTCGGCCCCCACTTCGATCCGCTACTTCGCGAGCTACCGCCCCGACACCCGCCCCTCGGCGACCGTCTCCGACTACGCCGGCCGCCGCCGGTTCTGCGATTGGAGTTGTTCGCCCCCGAGGTTTTGGATCGTCCTCCACCCCGGCGAGGAGTCGCAAGACCCCACCCTCCCCGACGGGCCGGGCGACTACTGGCAACGCCTCGATCACGCCTTGGAGTCGATCGGCGTCGAAGTGATCCACCTCGACGACGACGGGTGGATCTCCGACCAAGTCCCCGGGATCCCCGACGACACCACGGCCATGATCATCGCCGCCCACGGGACCGGCAAGACGCAATATGCGAAACGCGAGGCCGACCGGGCCAAGACGGCGATCAGCGTAACCAATACAAGAGCCCTCACCATCGCCAACGCCGCGGCCCTCGGACTGCGCGCGGTCTACGAAGGGATCGACCCCGACCCCCGGGCCTCGGTTTGTATCCCCTCCCTCCCCCGGATCGAGGACCGCCCCGAGTTTTTTCATGTGGACGAGGCCGACGGCGTCCATACCTTCATCCACGCCCGATCCTTCCCCGGCGACCGTTGGGCGACGTGGTGCCAGCTCGCCCACCTCCTCGCCCGGTCTACGCGCGCCCTCGTGACGTCGGCGGATCTGGAGTTCGCCGACGTGGCGCTGTTCGTCCGGGCCATACGGTCGAGGCACCGGACCCGCCGGATCTTGGTCTACGTCCGACGCCCCACCCGCGCCAAAGTCTCGGCCCGCCTCGTGTCCCCGAGGGTCGCCAAGGCCACGATCCACGCCCACGTCCAAGAGTCGCTACCGTGGGAACCCGCGCCCCTATGGGTCGCCACGTCTCGCCGATCCGACGCCGGGGCGATCGCGATGGGGTACGCCGCCGCCAAGGATGACGCCGCGGTGATCAGTCTTGAGGCCGTCGATCTCGCCGTCCTCGATCGACCCGAGCCCGAGGCCGTCGAGGACTTGCGCCGGGAGATCATGCGCAAAGTCGCCGGGGCAAGGGGCGACGGGGCTTGGTTCGTATCGGGAGAAAACTCGCGATTCGAGGACGTGATCCGGTGGCTCGAACACCCCGATCAGATCGTCCAAGAGCACGGCCTCGTGGTCGCCTCGCCGGCGATCCAGTCCGGCGTCTCGGTCACCGCCCACGTGGACCGGGTGATCGCGATCCATGAGGCCCGAACGGTCCCCGCGTCCACCTTGATCCAGATGACTCGCCGAGTCCGGAACCCGGCCAACCCGGAGATCTTGATCGGCCTGCCCGCGTGGACCGAGAAGACGGGGATCAGGACCGACCGCGCAAGCCTCGACGACCTGATCCACACCCGCCACCGGCGGACCCTCGCGGGGATCGCCGTCGCTTTCCCCGAGGTCCGGGCCGACCACCCGAGCCGAGACGAGACGGATCCCGATTTCCTTTTAAGTTGGAGGATCGCCGTCCGAAAAAACGCCGCGAGTTTGCGCGACCCCGTCGGCGAGTTGCTCCGGACTTGCGAGCGCCACGGGATCCCCGTGACCGACGATCGGGGCCGTGACCTCACCCCCCGCGAGGACGCCGACGGGGGGGATTATCAGTTAGTGATCACCGCGGCAAAAAGGATCCGCGCGGAGATCGACGCGGTACAGATCGCCAGTGCGCAAAAACTCGAACCAGAGGAGCTAGAGCAACGCGAACAATCGCCCGCCCTCCTCCCCGGTGACCGGCAAGACATCGCCCACACGAGGATCGCCGACTTCTACGATCAACCCGTCACCCCGGCCCTCGTCCGCCTCGATAACCGGGGACGGTATCGGGCCAAGGTGAGGGCCTACACCCACGCGATCCTCGTGGCCTCGGGCAACGGCGACGCGGTGATCTGGCGTGACCACAAGATCGGCGCCGGCAAGCGTCGAACGGAGTACGATCACGGCCACGGGTCCGCGCTGATCTTTTGCCACCTTTTCGAGTCGATCGCCGGCCGCCCCTTCGATGGCGCCCCCGTGGCCTACTCGGTCGCCGACGTCCGCCCCCTCGTCGTCCGGTGGTGGCGCGCCCACGCGCCCGAGTTCCGGCGCTATCACCCCAAGACCTCGGGGCCGGCCCCCGACCGCGAGGCGCAGTGGTTCGGATCGCGACTCCGCGAGACGGGGGCAACTCTCACGACCTCGGGGGCCTCGGCCGACCGAGGAAAAACGGCCTCATGGTCCACGGTGGATCATGCGGCGATGGCATACGGGGATCGGCTGATCCGATCCCTCGAACAACGAACACAAGAAAAGGAAAAACGAGAATGGGAAAAAGACTTTTTGATGAAGTAACAACGCCCGACGAGGCCCAAGGGTGGGTCGTGTCGGCGTCGCAGATCAAGCGGTGGCGCGAGTGTCCCCGCGCGTGGGGGTTCGAATACCTCAAGGGCTTGAGGCCACCCCCGAGCAAGGCCGCGGCGTTGGGGTCGGCGGTCCATCGCCTGCTAGAGCTACACTTTAAGGGCGAACCGTGGCCGACTCACGAGACGGACGGATTCGGCGATCGATCGGCCGCCGCCGAGAAGTTGGCGCGCGCGGTGATCGACTCGGGCGTCTTGCCCTCGCCGGGGTTTTTCATCGAACCCGAGAACGTCGAACGATCTTTCATGCTGCGCACCGGCCCGATCCAGATCCGTGGGTTCATCGATCTGATCGTCCCCCGCGCCCGGCCCCCGTTGGTCGCGGACCACAAGACGTCCTCGGACCCGGCGAAATACGGCCTCACGGCCGAGACGTTGGGTGACGACATCCAAGCGACGATCTACGCCGCCGCGGTTCTTGACATGCTCGGGGTGGACGAGGTAGCTTGTCAATGGACCTATTGCAAAACGCGCGGACGCGCCGAGGTCCACCCCGTCCGCGCCAACCTCGACCGGGAGAGAATCCGGAAAAACTTGAACCGTTATGTCCTACCGCCCACGCGAGAGATCCTTGACACCGTCGCCCGACACGAGGCCGACGAGGTGGACCCGATCGACCTGCGACCCGTGCCCGAGTCGTGCGGTAATTGGGGCGGCTGCGCACACTCCGACTACTGCCCGAGGTCAAGAGATCAACTTCTCACGGCCTCGGGGTGGAACGAAACCGAAACCGAAAACACCGAACAAAAGGAAAACGAAACCATGAGCCTGATCGAAATGTTGAAAGCCAAGAAGGCCGCGCAAGCCGCCACCCCCGCCCCCACCGAGGCACCCACCCCCGCCCCCACCGAGGCCGCCGTGGCCGCGTCGGTCGCCCCGGTCGCCCCCGAACCGGCGCCCGAACCCAAGCCGCCCAAGGCCAAAAAGTTGGCGCCCCCGCGGATCAACTCACCCGAGCACGACTCCGAGGAGGGGGCCGAGGCACCCGCCCCCGTCGAGGTCACACCCGAGGCACCCGAGGACAAGCCCCCGACCCTCAACCGCGCGGGGATGATCGAGGCCCTCAAGGATCGGGACACCTTAGAGCTGACCAAATCGAGGAAAAAGGCCACAACCGCGCGGCCTTTCGCACTAAAACGCGACCTCGATCGCCTGATCGCCGACAAGATCTTGATCGAGATTATCGACAAGGGCGATCACCGCCTCGCGATCGGATCTATACAAGGCGCCGCCCCCGAGGCACCGGCCGAGGTTGCCCCCATGGAGGCCCACGACGCCGTCGTGGAGGTGACTTTTGACCCCACCCCCACCGAGGCCCCGGCCGGTCCCGCGCCCGTCACGGCCGCCCCTACGCCGCCCGAGGAGGCCCCCTTGGGTCGCCGCCTCGTGGCCTTGTATATGCGGAAAGACGGCCGGATCATCGTGGAGATCGACCCGGCGGGGATCCCCGAGTGAGTCGGATCGAGGACATGAGGCGGCGCGCCCGGGAGGGCGCGATCGCCCGGGGGCCGTCCCTCCCTCAAGCCCGGGCGATGGCGAGGGTAGAATTGCTATTCGCCGATCGTGCGGTCGCCACGGTCCAAGCGTCGCCAGAGTTGGAGCGGATCGCCCGCCTCCCCCGGGCGTCGGGCGACCTCGACCCCGAGGCGATCGACCTCCTCACCGACCACCTCAAGACGGCCGAGGGGTCGCAGTCACTCCGTCCGATCCAAGCCGCCGCCCTCGTGGCCGTGGCCGACTCCCCCGGCGTCCTCGTGTCGGCCCCGGTGGGGTTCGGGAAAACCTTGATCACGATCTTGGCGCCCGTCGTCACCGGGGCGGCGCGCCCCCTCTTGATCGTCCCCGCCAAACTCCGCGACAAGACGCGCCGTGACATCTCGGCGGCCCGTCTCCACTGGCGAGCCCCCGAGATCGAGATCGTGAGTTATGAAAAACTCGGCCGGGTGTCCGGGGCGGACTACCTCGCCACCCTCGCGCCGGATCTTGTCATGGCCGATGAATGTCACCGACTCAAGAACCCCCGCGCCGCCGTCACCCGTCGAGTCCTTCGATACTGTGCCGAGGCGTCGCCCCGGGCGGTGTTTTTGTCGGGCACGATCACCGGCCGGTCCCTCCTCGACTTCCACCACCTGATCCGATTGACCCACGGCCGCGAGGCGTGCCCGTTGCCTTGGACCCACGCCGAGGCCGCGACGTGGGCCGCCGCCGTGGACGAGGGCGTGGAGGCCCGGACGCTGCCCGGCCCCTTGGTCGTCTTCTCCGCGGGCGGGTCCGGCTTGTCCGAGATCCGCGAGGGCGTGGGGCGGAGGATCCGCGACACCGCCGGCGTGGTATCAGCGACGGGCCAAGGGATCGACGCCTCGATCCAGATCTCCACCTTCGATCCCGACACCTCCGACGAGGTCCGCCGAGAACTCGACCATGTGATCAAGGGCAAGCGAAACCCCGACGGGTCCGAGGCGAGCCCCTCCGACATCCACCGACACGCCCGGACCCTCGTTCAAGGATTTTACTATCAGTGGGATCCCGAGCCCCCCGACCATTGGAGGCGCGCCCGATCCGCGTGGGCGCGGTTCGTCCGCGAGATCTTGGAGGAGGAGGATCCGCGCTATGATTCCGAGCTACAGATCGCGCGCGCTTGCGAGGCCGACCGACTCCCGAGCCACGAGTGGACGCGGTGGGCCGATGTCCGCGGGGACTATGACGGCAAAACGATCCCGGTGTGGATTTCGGATCAGCCCTTGATCTCGGCCGCGTTGCGGGTGACTCACCCCGCGATCGTATGGGTCGAGCATATCGCCACCGGGCGCAAACTCCACGAGATCACCGGGTGGCCGTATTTCCACCGCCTCGGGATCTCCGACGACGGCCGACGGATCGACGACGACGCCGACGGGACCGCGCCGATCATCGCCTCGATCGCGGCCAACGGCGAGGGGCGCAACTTGCAAGCGTTCCACCGAAACCTCGTGATCACCCCGCCGGGGTCGGGCAAGACTTGGGAACAACTGATCGGGCGGACCCACCGCCACGGCCAGACCGCCGACGAGGTGGAGATCGAGATCATGATCGGCCACCCGTCGATCGCCCGGACCCTTGACCAAGCGCGCAAGGATGCAGCCTACATCGGATCGATCACAGGCTCGCCGCAAAAACTAGAGATCGCTGACATGGTGTCGGCACCCGGCCCGGGTAGGGCATAGACCAAAAAACGAAAACGAAAACACAAGGAAACAAGACCATGTCCATGAACAAAATATTTGAGGAATTCGACTCCGCCGATCCCGCCGAGGGCGGCGACGGAAAAAACCCGACGATCACCGAGGCCGGAAAGCACAAGATCAAGATCCAACGGATCCGCCTCAAGGAGTCGGAGCAATACGACGCGGTTTATTATCTTGTAGATTTCGAGGTGATCGAGACTAACGCCGACGGCGTGGCCGTGGGGGCGTCGCATTGTTGGGCGCACAACTTGACCAACAAGTGGTTTGGAGTCTCCAACGCTAAGCAATTTCTCGCGGCCGTCCTTGGGATGTCGGCGAGTTCGCCCGAGGCAAGGGCGATCGATCGATCTACGTTGGAGCAATCCTACGCCGACGATCAACCGTTGGCCGGGCAGGTGTTGAGCCTCGCGACGATCCCCAAGGTGTCCAAGACTGGTAACGATTTCACCGTCCACAATTGGAGCCCGTCGGCGTGACACTTACGGCCCTCGACACCGAGACGGAATTGATCCGGCCGGGGTGCCTCGCGCCCCGGTGCGTTTGCGTGTCGTGGGCCGACCAAGGCGGGGCCGGGGTGATCCACCACTCCGACCCCGCCACCTTTCGATTTGTTCGCACGGCGATCGAGGCGGGGCGGACGGTCTACGCGAACGCGCCCTATGATCTCGCCGTGCTGATCGTGCGGTGGCCCGACCTCGCGCCGGTGATCTGGCGAGCGCTTGAGGAGGGCCGGATCTCCGATGTCCAGACCCGCCAAAAACTGATCGACCTCGCGGGCGGCAAGTTGCGCAAGACCGGCCCCTACTCTCTCGCCGGACTCGCAAAACGTCACCTCGGGCGGGCGCTCGATAAGGACACTTGGCGGCTACGCTACGGCGAACTGATCGACACCCCGATCGCCGAGTGGCCCGAGGGCGCGCGGGCCTATGCAACCGACGACGCCCGCGCCACCCTTGAAGTGTTCAAGGCCCAAGAGCCCCTCGCCAAGTGGGCCGCCGACGAGGCCGCCCAAGTCCGCGCCCATTGGGCGCTTCACCTGATCTCGTGTTGGGGGGTACGCACCGACGGCCCCCGCGTGGAGGCCCTAGCGTCCACCCTACAAGGCGAGGCCGAGGGTCTGCTAACTCGCCTCGTCCCCGCCGGCCTCGCCCGTGTGGACGGGTCACGGCTGCCCAAGGGGGCTGCCCGTCGCATGGCCGAGGTGTGGGGCGAGTCGGCCCCCCTCACGACCAAGGCCCAAAAGGACGAGGGCCGCGGGATGTCCCGGGCGGAGATCATCCGCCGGGCGATCGTGGATGGCGTGGGCGTGTCGGTCACCACCGACACCGCCGCCGAGTCGGGCGATCCGATCCTCAAGGACTACGCCCGATACGGGCAGATCCAAAGCACCCTCGCCGGGCCGGTGTCGGCCCTCGCCAAAGGCGCCGCCGAACCGATCCAGACCCGATTCGAGATCCTCATGGAGACGGGGCGGACCTCGTCAAGCGCGCCCAACCTGCAAAACATCCGGCGCGAGGTCGGGATCCGCGAGTGTTTCACACCTCGCCCCGGGTGGGTCTACGTCGCCGCCGACTACTCGGCCGCGGAGTTGCACACCCTCGCCCAAGTCTGTGTCGATCTGTTCGGGGGATCGAAGTTAGCCGACGCCTTGAACCGGGGGATCGACGTTCATGCCCTTGTCGGATCGCAGATCCTCCGAGTGGACTACGCCGACGCCGTGGCGCTGATCGCCGATGGCGACCGCGAGGCAAAGGACGCGCGGCAACTTGCCAAGGCGGCGAACTTTGGATTCCCCGGGGGCTGTTCGGCGGCGACGTTTTGCGCGATCGCCAAGGGCTACGGGGTCGAGATCGACACCCGCCGCGCGGCCGAGTTGCGGGCCTCGTGGCTCAACGCGTGGCCCGAGATGGCCGCGTTTTTCCGGCACGTCTCGGGCCTTGAGGATCGCCGCATGGGCGGCCACTGGGTCCAACAACTCCGCGCCCCCCGGGTCCGGGGGCGGGCGAGCTACACGGCCGCGTGCAATTCCTTTTTCCAAGGACTCGCCGCCGACGGGGCCAAGGCCGCGCTATACCGGGTCGCCAAAGAACAACACACCGATCCGGGCTCGGCGTTGTTCGCGACTCGCTCGGTGTTTTTCATCCACGACGAGATCATTCTTGAGGCACCCGAGGACCAAGCGGCCGACGCCGCCGATCGTCTCGTGTCGGTCATGGTCGAGCAGTTCGGGCGGTTCGTCCCGGACGTCCCGCCCAAGGCCGAGGCGGTGATCATGCGGCGTTGGTCCAAGGACGCGACGCCGACCCGCGACGAGGTCGGGAGGTTGATCCCGTGGGGTGGTAAGGTGAGATCATGATCCGAGAACTGATCGACTTTGGAAGTTTCAAGCGCGAGGCGTACACCGCCAAGGGCGGGCGGTATCTCGTATGGTTCACGGGTCGCCTGTGGCGGTGGGCGATCCGAGAATGGCCCGACGACGGGATCGGCCTTCGATCCTATGGGTCCGGTGATACCCCGGCCGATGTCATGCGGGCGATCAACGAAGATCACCGAATCAGATCGGGGGGGTTGACGTGACCGACCCGATCGCCGTCGGGGCTTGGGCGCGTCTCGGACTCGGGATCGTTCGGGGGCTCGTGACCCTCGACAAGAGGACGCCGCAAGAGCGCCGCCGGGCGTTGGAGCAACGCGCGCAAGCGCTAGAACAACGCGCGCTAATTCTCTCGGCCGACGCGATCCGACATCGCCAGATCGCAAGGTCCGAGGCCATGACAAAACGCGCGCGGAGATTCCACTGGCGACGATCGAGGAGGGCCGAACGCAAGCGCGATCGCCTCCTCGGCCGGGCGATGTTTTGGAGGGCCGAGGCGGCCCGGTATCAGCGGAGGTCGCCCCCGTGATCCCGGTCCACCCGATCCAACTCGACGGGATCGATCCGCCGTGGTGGGCGCTCCCCCTTTTTGTGTTTTTGTTTTTGCTTTTTTCAACCGTCGCCGAATGGACCAAAAGGAAATGATCAACCTCCACACCCGAGAACCTACCGAGATCGAAACCCTCGACACCTACCTAGTTGCGATGGGGATCGAACACTTCACCGCCGCCGAACTCTTGACCATGAAGAGGGCGGGGGTCACCGTGCCCGAACCCCCGCGCGAGTGGTGGCCGCGGATCATTCCGACCCTTCGCGCGGCCGAGTGGTTGCGTGAGAGGATGGGGCACCCCTTGATCGTCGGCAACTGCTACCGCCCCGATCCGTTCAATCGCCAAGTCGGTGGGGCGAGACGGTCCCAACATCTCTTTTTTCGGGCGATCGATCTAGACCTGCCCAACCGCAAACGGAGCCACGAGAATGAGTCCACGTTCTACTCGGCCGCGGCCGAGTTGTGGATCAGTCACGGGCGCGAGTTGTCCTTGGGGCTTGGTTTGTATCGCCCCTGGCGAGGGTCACGGGTTCACCTTGACACCGGATTCCGTCGCCGGCATTGGTCGAAAAAATACACCGCGCCCCTCTTGGAGTCCTTGCGGTGAAAGTCTACGTCGGCCAAACTCGATCCCGAAAGTTGATCGAGGAGTTGGAGGGGTTGGGGTTCGGTGAATGTACCCAACGCGGTGAGCTGCCCCCGCGTCGTCGGCCGTGGTTCGCAGATAATGGAGCCTTCCGAGATTGGAAAGCCGATCGCCCTTTCGATCGGGCCAAATGGTGGGGCGACGTCCTCCAATACGATCAACACGCCCCGGACTTCGCCGTGGTCCCCGACATGGTGGCCGGGGGGTTGGACTCCCTCGCGTGGAGTCTTCAGACCGTGCGACCGATGAAGGACGCGACACGGGCGCCGCTGTATCTCGTCGTTCAAGATGGCATGGTCCCGCGAGATATTACTCCTCATCTCCACGATTTCGCGGGCCTCTTCGTCGGCGGTTCGCTTGAGTGGAAGCTGGAGCACGGGGAACAATGGGTCGAGTTTGCCCACGAGCATCGCAAGCCCTGCCACATCGGGCGCGTTGGCACAGCGAAGCGCGTGAGGTGGGCAAAGAGGATCGGGGCCGACTCGATCGATTCATGCTTGCCGCTTTTTTCGTCCGAGAACTTGGCGCGGTTCGTGGCCGCGGTGAACTGTACCCAATTGGAGCTTCCGCTGTGACCGCGTCGGCCCTTGTGATCTGTTCGGATTGTCTCGCCGGCTTGCGAGACTTGCCCGACGACTCGGTGGATTCGGTGGTGACCGATCCGCCCTCGGGGATCGCGTTCATGGGCGCGGCGTGGGACAAGGACAAGGGGGGCCGCGACGCGTGGATCGAGTGGCTTGCCGAGATCATGCGCGAGGTGTGGCGCGTGACCAAGCCGGGCGGGCACGCCCTCGTGTGGGCGCTCCCTCGCACGCAGCATTGGACCGCCACGGCGGTGGAGGATGCAGGGTGGGAGGTGCGCGATGTTTTAATGCATGTATTCGGCAGTGGGTTCCCAAAATCAGCATCAGTTCCGATTGGCATCGACAAAAAACTAGGGGCCATGGGACATCGCGGCAAGGCGCACCACGGACACGCGACCGGCGAAGTGGCGAACGGCCGCGAGAATCTCAACGCGCCCCACGCCATGCCCGGGCACGATGGAATCACGCCAGAGGCCAAACAATGGGCCGGGTGGGGAACCGCGCTCAAGCCCTCGCATGAGGCGTGGATTCTCGCACGCAAGCCGCTTGCGGGGACCGTGGCGGCGAACGTGTTAGAGCACGGGACCGGGGCGCTCAACATTGACGGGTGCCGTGTGGGGACCGCGGACAACCTTGGCGGCGGGCGATTGAATGGACCGACCGACATGGCCAAGACTTGTGGAGGTGCAGAATGGGACCGCCCGTGGATGCACGACGAAAACAGGCGGGAAGCATACGCGCGCGCGACGGCTGAAAAAGTCGCGCGCGCGGAGTCTCTAGGCCGATGGCCCCCGCATCTCCTCCTATCCCACGGTCCCGACTGCGGGGAGACATGCGCGGACGGGTGCTCGGTCGCGGAGATGGACGCGCAGAGCGGGGTACAAAAGAGCCAGAAGGCAACCAAGCGCCCCGGCGCGGTGGCGTTCTCAAACGGCGACATGGAAGCGCCCACCCATGATTCTCCGTGCTACACCGACACCGGCGGCGCGTCGCGATTCTTTCCTGTTTTCCGGTACGTCGCAAAACCGAGCACGGCAGAAAAGGGCGCCGGCCTCGGGCACCGGGCACCGGCGACGGGGGGCGAGGCAACGGGGCGCAAGGACGGATCGGCGGGGTTGGACAACCCCCGCGCCGGGGCCGGTCGCAACGGGGGCGCGCTCAACATCCACCCCACGGTTAAGCCTCGGGGGCTAATGGAGTGGTTGGTCAAGTTGATCACCCCGCCCGGGGGCGTGGTCCTCGACCCGTTCACGGGGTCCGGGTCCACCGGAGTGGCCGCCGTGGGGTTAGGGTTTGATTTTATCGGGTTCGAGATGTCGGCGGATTTCGCCGCGATCGCCCGTGACCGGATCGGCCACGCCGTCGCGGGGGTGGAGATCGAGACGGTCGGGATCGAGGACTACGCCCCCAAGCCCGAGGCCACGGGACAAGGGAAATTGTTTTGAAGTTCACGACCGAGATCGACCCCGCCCACTTGAGGATCAACGCGGCTTGGAGGCGAGGCAAGACGCGAGACGGTAAGCCGATCACCTACCTAGCGCCGAGGTACGCCAAGGCCCGGGCCGTGGTAGCGACGTCGGCGGCCGACGCCTCGGACGGGTGGCAGTTCGTCGGCCCGGTGTCGGTCACGATCGCGATCTATTTTCGCAAGCTAACTCGAACCGGACCCGCCGACGGTCTCCCATGGGGCGACGTGGACGGGCCGATCAAAGGGATCTTGGACGCCCTCCAACACTCGGGGGTCTTGGCCGACGACGCGCAAGTCTTGGAGGTCTACGCGATCAAGTTTCGCGACAAGGATCGGCCGAGGATCGAGATCGAGATCACAACTCCGACCCCGGCCCCGGGTTGAATTGTTGCGCGCCTTTGCGGCCACGCTCCGAGAATACGGTTCCCCGGTGTTCGGGGTCGTCCACGTTAATGAAATGCGGGATCATTTGTTTTGCGTCGGTCACCGCCTTAGCCCAACACCGACACGCCACGGGCTCGCCAGGGTAGACCCCGTTCCACCCGTCGTCCCAAGTAAACCGCCGCCCTTGGAGTCGTCTGTGTGCGGGCCTCACCCGGTTATCTTTCTGAGTCTCCCACACGAATGAATCGATCCCCGCGGCGGTTTGCCTTGCGCGGTTTAGTCCGGCGTTGAGTTTGGAGATCTGATCGTGGGCGATCATGCGGGCATGGGAGTCCAAAGAATAGAACACGGGTTCGCCGTTGGCCTTGATCCGGCGCGTGGGGATCTTGCCTGGTACGCCCTTTTTCCTCCACTCGGCGGCCAACCTCTTGGCGAGCTTGTCGGGGTCGCCCTCGCCCAAGACCACCTCGCGGACCACTTGATCGCCGACCGCCTCGGCGACACCGTCGCGAAGGGTGGAGATATATCGGATGTTCTGATCGACGAATTGATCGGCCAAGATCTCGGGCTCGAAATTGATCCGGGGGATCACCCGTCGAGGGGCCGCGAGAATACGCCGACCACCCGGGGGCGGCTGAAACACCCGCGCCGTCTTGCCGATCCCTCGTGGCCCGATCGCCTCGGTCGGGCTGATCGCCATGGGGGTGATCGAGGTGATCTCCTCCATGCCCAACTCTTCGCCCGGGGCGTCGGTCCCGATCACCTTGGTGCGCATAACGGCCGCGGCGGCAAGGAAAAACAACCGGCGGTGGTTGGCGTTGATCTGATCGCCCGACTTGCGGGCCTCACGTTCGATCTTGTTGTCGGGTAGGGCGTCGTCGGTGGCGGCCTGTAGCTTCTCAAGAGACGCCGCGATCCGCCCCCGGTCCTTGGACACGGCCGCGGGTAGGACGTCGGACAAAACAACCGCGAGGGCCGCCCGATTCATCGCCTGGTATTTCCTCGCGAGGTCGTCCACGAGGCGGACGGGGTCGGGCTGATTCAGCCCCGCGGCGGTTTGGGGTCTAGGTGCCACCCTCGCCCCCGTCGGAGTTGGGCATCTCGATCGCTTCGATCATACCATCGGACACGAGGCGCGCGCGGATCTCGTCGGCCGAGAGTACCCCGTTCAAAAAGTAGATCTGATCGGCTTGCGCTTGTCGGAGATAGGTTTGCGATCTTTGATCGGCGGTGGGTTGCCACAAGGGGGGAAATTCGATCGTCCACTCCTCGGGGACGTCCTCGCCCCGGTTAGATCGGACGGCCAAAAGGATCTCCATGACTCGGGAAATAACCGGCGCGAGGATCTGTTTTTGTTGACTGGCGACGTGATCGAACCACGCGCGGATCTCCGAGTCCGACGAGGCGTTAAGGCCCCCGGGTTGTTCACCAAGTAGGATCGTCCGAGGCATGTCCGTAGCTCGCACCAGGGCGTCCACGAACTTGTCGGTTAACTCCTTGAGTCCCGAGACGTTGCGCGAAACCTCGGTGTATTCGTCCGCCGAGTCCAAGGCCAAGACGTGGAGGTTGTCCACGCTAAAACGGATCGTTTCGAGGATCTGTCTCATCTCGGCCTGTGACTGCGCCGACCCGCACAACTGATCGCGGAACCCGTCCAACTTGTAGACCTGGATCGATATGTCGTGCATGATCGATCGGCAATATCCCATGACCTCGCCGAGTTGGGCGATCTCGGTGTAGACCCGATCGATCACCGACGGCCCCCACCCGTTCTTTGCGATCATGCGAGTGGGCGAAACCTTGATCCCGTCGATTCTGATCGTCCTCGACCGATGGACGCGGCGGATCTTGGCCGATCCAAAGGGAACAGTGATGTCGTAGTGTTCGGGGTTTCGAAACGCCCGCGCCCCGAGTCCGGGGTTATAGCCCGCCGGGAAAACATAAGGGGCCTCGACGACTTGGATCGAACTCAAGCGCGTGGCCGTGTCGAGGTTGAGTGGTTGATCCATCGGTTGGCCGTCGTTGACCACGAGGATCAAGAGGGCGCCGCCGTAGAGTCGCGACCACCTCCACCCGTCGGCCACGATGTTGAGCGCGTCCAAGTCCTCGATCTCCGAGTCGATCGATCCAAAGTCGAACCCCGCCGCGTCGGGGCCGGCGACGCGGAACCCCTCGCGGATCGAGTCGTCCACGACACGGTCCACAATGCGGGCCGCGAGGGCGTCTTGCTCGTATACGGAATTTAGCTGCTCAACGCCGAGATCGTGGCGGCGGTAATGAAAGCCGGCCGAGGACTTATCAGCGGGGGTCGCCAGTCCGGTGATCGCGTTGGCGTAGGAGTCGGCGCGGAATTGTTTCGTTTCGTTTTTCATGGCGTCACATGTAGGCCCGGAGAGGTCCGGCCCGTTTTTCGGAAAGGGCGAGATCGTGGATCGCCCACACGAGGGCGTCCAAGCGGTCGGGAGACTTGCGGGAGTGGACCGGATCCCACTGGGTCAACTGATCCTCAAGTTTGCGAAACTCGCCGACGTGGTGGATCAACCCGCGTTCGGCAAGGGCTGAGACGGGTTCGGCCCGGGTCACTTTTCCACGCGAGGCGCGGACGGCCCGGACGTTGGCCCGAGGGTCCACCGCGCGGATCGTTGAGGTCACGAGGTCGCCCCCATTGTTGACCTCGGCCACGATTGAATCAGCGCTGTGGCGGATACTACAAGCCACCGCCGCGCGTGCCCACTCGACCGGCGCCCCTTTCATGGTCCGATCTTCCAAGATATAACAGTGGCCGAGGTTATCGATCCCGGCGACTATGATCCCCGTCTCGTCACTGTCCTCGTGGGCGGTCACCGCCGGATCGACGGCGACCACGACGCGGACAAGATCGGCGGGGGCCTTGTTCACGCGGTAAGCCTCGATCGTTTCAAGCGACCATAGGGCGCGCTCGTTTGTTGGGAGATAATCCCCCTCTAACTCTTGGCGACCGATCCGCGTGCCCGCGTAGTGTTCGCGGAACATGTCGCGGACGGACTCGGGCAAAAAAGGATTGTCGAAAGTCGAGGCGCGGGACACAACCGATCCCGGTTTTTCCTCCAACTCTTTTAGATCGGACGAGGGGACGGGGGTGGTTGTTAGCATCGATCGGGCGACGCCGACACGGATCGCCGGTTCGATCACCGCCCACCACGTCTTCGAAAAGTCGGGCCAGTGAGCGGGCTCGTCCGCCCACACCCACGCGAAGTTCGGCCCGCGGATCGACTCGGGCTTGTCGGCCGAGTAGATCCTCGCCCTCACCTTGTTGGGCCAAATTAAAAGGCCGTTCCCCGGTTCCCACGTTGGGATGAAATCGGGCGGCGCCGTGGCGAGGATCCCCGAGGGGCCTTCAACCATTGTGAATCGTGCATCCGAGTGAGTCCGGGCGATCAAACCGATCTCGCCGGTCTTGATGTTGCGTCTGTGCCTCGCGACCTCGTGGGTGGTCCTCGCGCCGGTGTAGGTTTTCCCCGTGCCTCGGCCCGCGCGAAACACCCACCGCCGCCACTCGCCGGGGGGTTGGCGTTGGTAGGGTAGACACCACGAATCCCAATCCGACAATAGGGTGATCATCTCCTCGATCGTCAAGACCTCCAACATCCGATCGACCTTGGCTTGGGTGATCGGTTTAAGTTGTTCGATGATCGCGGGCAAGTTCACGGTGGGGTTAGTCCTCCACAAATTCGGCGAGCTTGTCGGCGAGTTGTGCAAGAAGGTCATTCTTAATTGTCTCGCCCGTTTCGTCGTCGATCTTCGCGTTGGGGTTTTTGGAGTAGAGTTTGTTCCACCGTCGCTCTAAAAACCACATCTTGCACTTTGGATCCTCGGCCTCGATCACGTCGTGGAGGAGGCGTTGGTGTGCCTTGGCCTCGGCCTCCTCGATCGCGTCAATGAATCGACAATAGATTGACCCCTCCAACTCGCCGGACTCCCGGAGTTTTCGATCGCGCTTTCCTTTTTCAACCCAAGAAAAGAACGTCCGCGCACTGATCCCAAGTCGTTGGTGTGCGACGTATCGAAAATTTCCACGCTCCAACACGCCCACGATCTTGGCGATCTTGGCGTCGTCGAGGGTGAGAAGTTTCCCGGGTTTTTTAGACATCGAAAACC